>Ga0209777_10001356_pt1 | contig 35874 bp, 26 predicted proteins | sample FrelakmetHBP12HB_FD_187147 | JGI IMG/M metagenome (GOLD analysis project Ga0209777, IMG submission 187147) | Freshwater lake sediment microbial communities from the University of Notre Dame, USA, for methane emissions studies -HBP12 HB (SPAdes)... | ecosystem: Environmental > Aquatic >...
CGAGCTCAGCCCCCAGGGCCCGCTCGGCCAGCGCTTTCTTCAGCTGATCAAAGATCCCCCCCGGCCCGAGCATATCCTCAGGCCGCTGGTACCCCTCCAGCAGCTGATCCAACAGCTCCGGTGCGAACGCCATCTGCTTGCCCTTTCTGCCCATGGCAATAGAATGGCTCGCACACAGAAATCAGGACAGGCTCACGGCACGCCATCACCTCATCACGCCATCACCTCATCACGTCATCACGTCCCCGTTCAGTGCTTCTCTGACAATCCTCCCCTGCTCCGCGAGATGCGCGGCAGGATACCCCTCCGCCGAACTCGCCCGCTCGGGTCGGCCGACAAAGCGCAGGCCGATCGCGCCATTCGGTCGCCGCGGCGCCAGGTCGCGCAGGTGATGCGCGATGTAGCGCCACGGCCCCTTGTTGCGCGGCTCCTCCTGCAACCAGATCAGCTCCCGCAGGTTCGGATACGAAGCCACCAGCGCGGTGAGATCGTCCTTGGGCAACGGATAAAGCAGCTCCACGCGCGCGAGGGCCACCCGGGTCGCCGCCGCTCGCGCGTCCGAGCCGATCGCGTCGTAGTACACCTTCCCTGAGCAGAGCACCAGCCGTTCGATCTCGTCCCGCCGAATCGCCGCCGAGGCGTCGTCCAGGACCTGGCGGAAGCAGCCGTCGGCGAGGTCCTCGACGGGCGAGAGCGCGAGCGGGTTCCGGAGGAAGCTCTTGGGCGTCATCACGACGAGCGGCCGCTGATCCTCCAGCGTCGCCTGCCGCCTCAGGAGGTGGAAGTACTGCGCCGGCGTGGTGGCGTTGGCCACCCGGATGTTCTGCTGGCCTGCGAGCTGGAGGAACCGCTCCAGTCGAGCGCTCGAGTGTTCGGGCCCCTGGCCCTCGTAGCCGTGCGGCAGCAGCAGGACGAGCCGCGACCGCTCCGACCACTTCACGCGACCGGAAACGATGAACTGGTCGATGATGACCTGCGCCCCGTTGGCGAAGTCGCCGAACTGCGCCTCCCACAGCACCAGCGCCTCCGGCACTTCCACGCTGTAGCCGTACTCGAACCCGAGGGCCGCCAGCTCGGACAGCGGGCTGTTGTGGAGTTCGAACGGGGCCTGCGCGCCCGGCAGATGCTGGATGGGCGCATACCGCGCGCCCGTCTTCACGTCGTGCAGCACCAGGTGCCGCTGGCTGAAGGTGCCGCGCTCGGTGTCCTGGCCGGTGAGCCGGATCGGGACGCCCTCCACCAGCAGCGACGCGAACGCCAGCGCCTCGGCGTGCGCCCACTCAAGGCCACCGCCTTCCGCTATCGCCTTGCGGCGCCGCTCCAGCTGGCGCAGGAGCTTCGGGTGGACCGCGAAGCCGTCGGGCCAGGCGTACAGCTGCTCGTCGAGGACCGCAAGCATCTCTTCGCTCACCGCCGTGCCCGGCTCGCACTCACCCGTGGTCGCCGGCGCCAGCTCCGCCCCGCTCGAGACGCGGGCGCTCGTGCCGATCGTCTCGAAACCGCTGCCCGACCGCCTGGAGAGACTGGCCTTCACCGCCTGCTGGACCTTCACGAGGCGCTCGTAGGCGGCCTGGGCCTCGACCTCCGCCTGCTCGTGCGCGAGGGTGCCCTCGGCCGCGAGCCTGGCCGCCCACTGCTCGCGCACGGTGGGCAGCGCGGCGATGCGCTCGTACATGAGGGGCTGCGTGTAAGCCGGCTCGTCCGCCTCGTTGTGGCCGTGCCGCCGGTAGCCCACCAGATCGATCAGCACGTCGCCCCTGAACCGTTCCCGATACGCCATGGCGAGCCGCACCGCGGCGAGGCACGCCTCCGGATCGTCGGCGTTGACGTGGATAATCGGATGGTCGAAGCCCTTCGCCAGGTCCGACGCGTACATCGTGGAGCGGGCCTCAGCCGGATCGGTGGTGAAGCCGAGCTGGTTGTTGGTGATGATGTGGATCGTGCCGCCCGTGGCGTAGCCCGGAAGCCGCGCCAGGTTCAGCGTCTCGGCCACGACGCCCTCCCCCGCGAACGCCGCGTCGCCGTGGATCAGCACGGGCAGGGCGAGGGCGGGGTCGTGGTGCAGCACGGGGCCGCGGCGCTCGGTTTGGAGCGCGCGCGCCCTGCCCTCCACCACCGGATTCACCGACTCCAGGTGGCTCGGGTTGGCCGCCAGCTCGACGGCGATGGACCTCCCCGACCACGTCAGGTAGGAGCCCGTCGCGCCGAGATGGTACTTCACGTCGCCCGTCGCACCGTCGGCCTCGCCGATCTGCCCACCCTCGAACTCGGCGATGATCGACTCGTAGGGCATTCCGACGATGTGGGCCAGGACGTTCAGCCGTCCGCGGTGCGCCATGCCCATGACGACGTCGCGCGCGCCGGCCGCCGCCGCCAGCTCGGCGACGAGGTCGAGCATCGGGACCAGCATGTCCACGCCCTCGATCGAGAACCGCTTCTGGCCCAGGTAGGCGCGTCCCAGGAAGCGCTCCAGCGTCTCGACCTGCGTGAGCCTGGCGTGGAGCCGGCGCCGCTCCTCGACGGTGAGCGGCTCGAGGTGCGCGCCGGACTCGATCATCCGCCGGAGCCAGACCCGCTCTTCGTGGTTGGCGATGTGCTCCTTCTCGTAGGCGATCGTCCCGCAGTAGGTGGCGCGCAGGTGCGGAAGCGCATCCGCGAACGTCTCACCCGGGACGGCGATGCGCAGCACCGCAGCGGGAACACGCCGCATCCGATCTTCGGTGAGGCCGATGGTGGCCGGATCGTACGCCGGATCGCCCACCGGTTCGGTGCCCAGCGGATCGAGCCGCGCGCCCAGATGCCCGTGCGTCCGGAAGGCCTTGACCACCGCGGCCGCGAGCGCCACCGCCTCGAGATCGTCGCCCACGGGCGCGGACGGCACCGCGGCGCGCGCCGGGAGGACGGGCGTGGCGGCCGCAGGAAACCCTTCACCCGGCGCGGGGAACGGCGGGACGTCGGCCGAGGCCGTGACGATCTCGAGCGGGGAGAGGGGAGCGAGCCCCTGTATCCCGTCCTCGAACAACACGCGCCACGCCTCGTCCACCGAGCCGGGGTCGCGCAGGTACTGCTCATACATCGCCTGCGCGTAGCCGGCGTTCATCGTCTGGAAGATGCTCACCCTGCAAAGATAACAGAGGGCAGAAGGGAGACTGCAGTGCAGTTGCGAGACGCCGAGTTGCGAGCGGTATGGAGTCGCCAGAGGTGGGTGCGCAGACGAGATGTCAGGACAGGCTGGAGCGCTCGCCTGTCTTCAAACTGGTCTGCAGCCTCCACCCTCATAGCTCCCAACCACTCGCAACTCGGCGTCTCGCAACTAACCTGACATCCGCCTACTCAGCCCTCTTCTCTCCCAGGACCTTCCCGATGGTGACCACGTCCACCAATCCGCGCACGCCGTACAGCGCCGGCAGGACCACCTCCGGCGGGAAGCGGCGCCGCAGCTCGGCCACGCGATCGGTGCCCGCACGGTAGGCCGGCAGGTACATCCGCCCGAGCAGCGGATGGCGACCCCACGCACCCGACAGCTTGTCGGCGCGCTCCGGAGAGCAGAGGAAGTCGCGGCGCAGCACCTGCGCCACCTCCGGTTGCGGGAGCCCTGCGTGCCAGGTCAGGTACGACGACTGGTTCTTGGCGTCGTCCTGCAGCAGCGCCAGCAGCACGCCGGCTTGCGTGTCTTCGTCCGGCAGCTGATCGATCTCCGTGACGCCGTGGGCGATGAGGATCGCGTTGTTGGCGATGCCCTCCGACAGCGCCGCGTGCCGCGTGTTCATCGTCAGCATGGTGGCTTCGAGGCCCATCTTCCCGCGCACGTACAGGTTCTGGCAGTAGGCGGTGGTCGTGACGTGCCCCGGCACGACCTCGTGGCTCACCAGCTGCTCGAATTCCGGCACCGAGATCTCGAGGGAGGCGTTGATCTCGTACGTCGCCTCGTACTCCGGCGAGCCGTCGGGCCGGCGCGCCCGGCCCAGGTAGTTCATCGACCCCGAAAACCACGCGTCCTTGATCGGCAGAAACGTGATATTCGCACGGGGCACTGTCTTCAGGGCCGAGGGCAGATAGGGCACCAGGTTCTTCACCGCCAGGGCGTCGTAGCGGGCGATGAACGCCGCGGCGAGCGCCGGGATGGACGGCTTCGGCACGCTGCGATCCCGCCGCCACGCGTCCACCGCCGCCACCAGCGCGTCGTCGGAGTTCGTCGCGTAGCCGGCGCGCGCCAGCAGCTCCGCGACCCGGCCCCGCTTCGCCGCCGGGTCGGAGGGCTCCGGCTTGCGACCGGTGGACGCCACGACGCAGCGCTCATACGGCACCTTCTCGCCGCGACCTAGCATTTCCATCCCCAGGTCCCACATCGTCTCGAAGCAGAGCACCAGGCCCTTGAGGTAAGCGCGACGGACCCTTCCGCCCGTCTTCGCCTCCTCGGCCATCGCCGCGATCGCCCCGCGGACGTCGACGGCGGCCAGGTACGCATCGATGGCGGCGAGGTCCGGCTGTTTCGCCGTCACCCCTCCCGTCTCGCGCAGCCGTTGGGCTGTTTGGTGCGTGTAGGCCTGCGGCAGCGGTTCGTCCGAGCACCACGAGTCGGCGATGAACCGCCCGGTGCCCGACGGGTTCATCACGTCCCCGCCCCACAACGTATCGATGCCCAGAATCGCGTCGGCGATTGCGCTCATGGCGAGAGTCTCCCCCTAAGATGACGGAGAGGTGATGAGGTGATGGAGTGATGGATGTGATGACGTGAGGTTGCGTGCGCAGCCCGTCATCACCTCATCGCCTCATCACCTTCATCACTTCATCACCTCCCCGTGAAGTGCTTCCAGTGCCTATCTTATCTCCCATGGCAACGGAGCACCACCTGAAAATCCCTCGCTCCGCCCGGTATTTCACGCTGGGCGAGTCCGTGGGTTCGCCAACCGAGATCTGGGTGGTTTGCCACGGGTACGGTCAGCTGGCCGAGCAGTTTCTGGACGCCTTCGCGCCGCTGGCCGAGGGGCCTCGCCTGATCGTGGCGCCGGAGGGATTGTCACGCTTCTATCTCGAGCCCGGAGGCCACGGCCCTCAGAGCCGGGTGGGCGCAAGCTGGATGACCAAAGAGGACCGGCTGAGCGAGATCGACGACTACATGGGCTACCTGGATGCGCTGCGCGGGGCGGTGTTCGCGCCGGCGCACCGGCACGGCGCGCGACTGACGGTCCTCGGCTTCTCGCAGGGCACGGCGACGGCCACGCGCTGGGTGCTGCGGCGGAACGTCCGGGCGGAGCGCCTGATCCTGTGGGGAGGTCTCCTACCGCCGGATACGGATCTGCACACGGGGGCCGCGACACTGAACGCGCTCGACCTGGCCCTGGTGGCCGGGGAGAGGGACGAGTACGCCACTCCCGAGTTGCTCGCCCGCCAGCGGGTCGCGCTCGAGGCGGCGGGCGTGCGTCACCGTGTCGTCACGTTCGAAGGCGGCCACCGCATCGACGTGGACGCCCTCCGGCGGCTCGTGACTCCCTAGCCCGCTCTACTCCTCGGACGGCGGGGTCCCGCCCCGCGGCAGCTTGTCGGGCAGGTCCGCCACGACGTACGCCATCACCGCCATCGCCGCCACGCACTTCGCCATCTCCGCCGAGTCGAGCTTGTCCACCGTGTCGGCATCGCTGTGGTGGTACCAGAAGTAGCGCCGCCCGTCGTCGTTGAGCCCCATCCCCGGCACGCCGCGCTGCATGATCGGGCCGATGTCGGTGCCGCCGCCGCCCCGCGTGATCGTGTCCGCGCCGATGCCGCCCAGCAGGCGGCCGATCTGCCGCACGATGGCGTAGGCGGAGTCGGAGCCGCTGAACCCGAAGCCCGTGGGCCGGAACACCCCGCCGTCCGACTCGATGGCGACGTCGTGGTCAGGCAACTGGGCCGCGTGCGCGTCGCGGTACGCCAGGCCGCCGCGAGCGCCGTTCTCCTCGTTGGTCCAACCTACGACGCGCACGGTGCGGCGCGGCCGCAGACCGAGGCGCTTCATCAGGCGGAGCGCCTCCCACGCCACCACCACGCCCCCGGCGTCGTCCATCGCGCCCGTGCCCACGTCCCACGAGTCCATGTGCCCGCTGATCACCACGACCTCGTCGGGCCTCTCGCGCCCGCGCACCTCGCCGACCACGTTCTGCGACGGCGCATCCGGCAGGGTCTGGGCTCCCATCTTGAGCGTCACCACCACGCGCTGGCCGCGCTGCTGCATGCGGTGCAGCATCGCCGCGTCCTCGATGGCGATCGCCGCGAACGGGATCGGGCGCGCGGTGGAGTCGTAGTGCATGACGCCGGTGTGCGGTTGCCGCATCTCGAAAGGCGAGACGGATCGCAGCAGCGCGGCCACCGCGCCGGCGCGGGCCGCCCAGATGGCCCCGCTCCAGCGGTACTCCACCGTCACGCCGTAGTTGACATACGGCGCGTCGAACAGGACGATCTTTCCCCGTGCCTCGGCGGCGCGGGCCGCCAACTCGGTGGTGTCGCTCACCACCAGCACCGGTGCCGTGATCCCCTCCGACGGCGTGCCGATGCTGCTGCCAAGGCCGAGCATCGGGAGGTGGGTCAGCCGCGGCTCCACGAGCTCCAGCGACTCGCTGCCACGCACCCAATGCGGCACCATCGCCCGCTCGCCGTGCACGTTCTCGAGCCCGTCGGCGCGCATCTCGCCCAGCACCCAGTCGAGCGCGCGCTCCAGGCTCTCCGAGCCGCTCAGCCGGTTGCCGAACCGGTCGGTCAGCTCCGCCAGCCTGAGCCAGGCCGCGCTGTCGGCCGTCGCGGCCGCGATCAGGCGATCCGCCGTCACGCGGTAACCGGCGACCAGCGCGCTGTCGCCCGCCTGCTGGGCCGTTGCCGCGGCCGGGAGGGCCAGCGCGGCCGCTGCGGCCGCCGAAACCAGGGCGAACAGGCGCGAAACAGGTGTATGTCTCATGTACCGATGGCGTGATAAGAGGAGGAGAACGGGTAACGCGAGAGCCGGCGGCAGGCAAGCGCCCACCGCCGGCTCATGGTCTGCCTGCACCTGCTCGGCTCAGAACATCAGCCAGAGGTTGAGGTACAGCGTGTTGTTGTCCGACGCATTGCGTCCGGAGCCGTCGTAGTTCGTGGTCCCACCGTTGAACTTGAAGTAGGCGGTGTACTGCGCCGAAAGACGGACGTTCTCCCAGAGGTTGTAGTCCACCTCGCCCAGGACACCGCTGCTGTTCGGGCTGCCGTTCGCGCTACCCGACACCGCACCCGGTGCGTACAGGGCCGAATCCGATGTGCCCGAGATGACGAACGGGGCCACGTGCAGCGCCCACCGCTGTCCGCCGTGATAGGTCGCGCGGATCCGGAAGGAGTTGAGGCTCTGCGATTTCACGGCGGCTGCGTTGGCGGCGACCGAGGCGCTCAGCGAGCGCGCCTCGTGGATCCACGTGCCGGCGATGGTGAGGCCGCCACTGCCCAACGGCCGCTGCAGCTGCGCGTCCACCGCCACGTCGGTAATCTGGTCGGTGGAGCCGCCGGGCACGAAGCCGGCGGGCTGCCGCGTGGCCCACATCCCGTAGGTCCCAAGCTCGACATAGTTGTCGCCGAAGGAATGGGTATACGCCAGGCGCCAGTATGGCGCCACGCCGCTGATCACCCCGCTGTCGGTTGCCGCGAGCGGCCGCGCCGCGCCGAGCGGCGAGGAGCGGTACGCCCCCACCTCGGCATACAAGGCGCTGTTCAGGTAGGTGTAGCCGGAGATCCCGGCCACCGCCTGAGCCAGACCCCCGTCAATCATCGACCCCGCCGCCGGCGCTGGCGCGGCCGACGACGAGGCGAAGGGGAAGCCCCACGCCGGCGTATCGTTCCACAGATCCTGCACCGTCGGGTTGTTGTTGATGCTCAGCCCGAAGACCGCCGGCTGCGACAGCAGGCTGCCGCTGGTCGCGAACCGGATGCTCGTGTTGTCGAGCGCCAGGAGGCCGCTCTCGGGATCGTAGGTCACCTGAACGAACGTCCCGATCTTCGGCGTGATGCCGCCCGCCAGGAAGATGCTGAGCTGGTCGGGAAGAAGAACGCTGCCGTTCTGTGAGCCTGGCTGCGCCCGGCTAACCTGCGTCGCCGACACCTGCGCCATGATCGAGACGATCGGCATGAGGTTCAACGACAGCGCTTGCCGCCCATCCGCCGAGTCCTCGATGGACTCGATGGCCCGCAGCGTGTAGCCGTTCAGCTTGAAGATGCGGCCAAACTCGTTCAGCTCGGGAAATTGCGTGTGGCAGGCGCTGCACGGGAGCTTGGTCTGGCGCGCAAAACTCGGAATCGCCCGCGCCGGCTCCGCCACCAGCGCCAGCAGCGCCACCGCGCCGGCGGCCGCGCTGACCGACCATCTGCTCCTACGTTGGATGCGCATAGTGCCTCGTCTGGAGGGTGCGAGAATATCCTAATGGGTGAAACGAGAATGCGAAATGCGTTCCACGCGCTCGGGGCCAACGTCAAGATCTGCCGAGGCGCCACGCCTCCCAGTCAGAGACGACAGCCTCCTGCATGACGGCCGCCGCCCGCCGCAGCCAGCCCCGGCCCCGGCGAGCGAGGTCGGCGCGCAGCACTCTCGGCTTCACGCTTCCCAGGTGCACGTTCGCCGTTTCCCAACCCATCGCGCGGAGCAGGCGCAGCTCGTCCCGCTCGGCGGGCAGCGCCGCCAGCTCGATGCGCGAGCAATCGGGCGCAAGCCGGCGCACGATCCAGCGGCGCTGCAACCGGACGAAGGGGTCCCGGCAGCGCACCGCGCGATTGAGAATCTCCTGGTAGAGGATTCGCGAGGAGCCCTTGCCGCCCGCGGCCCACAGACAGGCGGACGGCGCCAGCGCCTTGGCCTCGCGGGCCACATACCCGCCGTGCCAGTCGGCGAGCGCGACGTAGCGCTGGCGCCCCAGGCTTCCCAGGCCGGCGATCCGGTGCACGACGCGCCGCGGCAGGTCGGGCTCCGGCATCATCCGCTCCAGCGCCCGCAGCGCGCCCGGCGGCACGGGGCCGCGCACCGTGCCCAGCCCGCGCAGCTTCTCCCAGTAACGCTCCGGTTCGTGGAGCCGGTGCACGGCCATCGCGCGAAGCGTCGGGTGCCCTTCGGCCAGAATGAAGGGCCGTCCACCCTCCTGGAGCGCCGACCGGTACCCATCGAGGATCGCCGCGGCGGCCGTCGCGCCGTCGATCGCGAGATGCTGGCCCGCGATGGCGAGGTTCGCGCTGGTGCCGAGACGCACCAGGTCGTTGGTGAACGGCAGCGGCCACGCCTCGTCGAAGTCGTTGATGCCCCAGACGAGCCGGCCCTCGGCGTCGCGCCAGGTGCCGAAGTTCTCGACGTGCAGATCCCCGACGGCCAGGACCTCCGGCGCCGCGGTCAGCTCGGCACAGAGCTCCGGCCAGCGCTGCGCCCAGCGGTAGTAGGTTGCCCGCAGGAAGGCGAACGGCTCCTCGCGCATCCGCCGGTGCTTGAGCTCGAGGTCGGCCGGGAGCAGCGCCAGGTGGGCGCCGAGCCACGCTTCGTACCGGGCTGTCGCCTTGATGATCTTCATCCGCCCGCTAGCGCTCCAGCACCAGCACACCGAAGGAACCGGGCACGATACTCGGCCGCGGGCGCGGCCGCTCCGGCGTCGGGGCGGGCGGCGGCCCAAACTGCGCCGTGGACAGGAAGACACGATGCGTCAGGAGGTCCAGCGCCATGGTGCGCGCGCCGCGCCGGGTCGGCACGTTGGCGACGACGCTGTAGTGATCCGGATCGTCCTCGTGGACCACCGTCAGCACCGAGTCGGCGCCGCACGACGCGAAGGCGAACGCGGTCGCCGGGTCGAACGCGTTCGCGTCCACCCCGCGCCCGATCGGCAGCGTCGTCACCACCTTCCCGGCGTCGGCATCGCTCACCGCCATCAGGCTGTTGCCGCACCCGGAGAACAGGCGCCGGTGCGCACGGTCCATCGCCAGTCCGCTCGGTTCCTGGCACGGCGCCAGCGACCAGCGCTGCCGGACCTCCAGGGTGCGCGCGTCAAAGGAGACGATCGCGCTGCTGTCCTCGAGATTGACGTAGATCCGGCCCCGGCCGTCGGCCATCGCGAACTCCGGCCGCCCGCCCAGCGCGACCGTGCCGGCGACGATGCCCGTGGCCGCGTCCATCGCCGTCGCGGTGCCGCTTCCACCATTCATCGTGAACACGCGCCGCGACGCCGGGTCGTAGACGATCGCGTCGGGATTCCGGCCCCCCACGTTCACGGTGCCGAGCGTCGCCAGGGTCCTGAGATCGAAGATCGTGACCGTACTGTCCCGGCCGTTGCTGGTGAAGCCGCGGCCCAGTTCCGGCGCGATCGCGATGCCGTGCACGCCTGGCGTGTTGGGGATGAAGCCCATGGCGGTGTCACGGACCAGGTCCACGACTTCGACGCGGGTGCCGTGGGAGACGTACAGCCGCTGGCCGGCGCTGTCGGCGTACAGGTAGTCCCAGCCGCCCTCGCCGCCCAATCCGATGGTCTTCACGACGTGGTAGGGTGCGGTCTGGGCCGAAAGCGCCGCGCCGCCGGCGAGCGCGGACAGCGCACACACGGCGGCGCGAAGAAACGTCTGGTTCATGGCGCAGGCTCTCGTTAGGGACGGCCCCCAACATAGCCCGCGCGAAGCGATTGCGTTACACCCACCCCCGCAGCTTCATGGCCTCCGCGACCCGGCTCACGGCCACCAGGTAGGCCGCCAGGCGGTTGTGCACCTTGTGCTTCTTCGCCGCTTCGTGCACCGCCTGGAACGCGTGCGTCATCTTGCGGCTGAGACGGTCCTGCACCACGTCGAGATCCCAGTAGTAGCTGTAGGCGTTCTGGACCATCTCGAAGTAGGACACCGTCACACCGCCGGCGTTGGCGAGGAAGTCCGGCAGCACCACGATCTTCTTCTCGGCCAGGACCGCGTCGGCCTCCGGTGTAGTCGGGCCGTTGGCCAGCTCGAGCACGATCTTCGCCTTCACCCGATCCACGTTGTCGTGGGTGATCTGGTTCTCCATCGCCGCCGGCACCAGCACGTCGCACGTCAGCTCCAGGCAGGCCTTCGGGTTCGGCATGAAATCGCCACCCGGGAACCCCTTCACGCCGTGGGTCTTGAGGAAGTGCTTGTGGAGCGCGTGCACGTCGAGCCCCTTGGCGTTGTAGATGGTCCCGTCGATCTCGCCGATCGCGACCACCGTGCCGCCCACCTCGTCCGCGATGATCTTGGCCGCGTGCGAGCCGGCGTTGCCGAAGCCCTGGATCGCGTAGGTTGCCTTGGAGAGGTCGAGGCCGGCTACCTTCGCCGCCTCGCGCATCACGTACACGCCGCCGCGCGCCGTGGCGTCGCCGCGGCCTTCGGAGCCGCCCAGCGCCAGCGGCTTGCCGGTGATCATCCCGAACTCGTTATGGCCCTGGATGAACGAGAACTCGTCCATCATCCACGCCATGATCTGCGGTGTGGTGTAGACGTCGGGCGCCGCCACGTCCTTGTCGAGGCCGAGGATGCGGGCCATCTGCCGGACGTAAGCGCGGCTCAGCCGCTCCAGCTCGCCCGCCGACAGCTTCTTGGGATCCACCACCACCCCGCCCTTGCCCCCGCCGAGCGGCACGTCCACCACCGCCGTCTTCCAGGTCATCCACGCGGCCAGCGCGCGGACCGTATCGATCGTTTCGTTGGGGTGAAACCGGATTCCGCCCTTGCACGGGCCGCGGGCGTCGCTGTACTGGACGCGGAAGCCGTGGAACACCTTGACGCGCCCGTCGTCCATCCGCACCGGCAGCCGCGCGTGCATCTCGCGCAGCGGCCAGCGGAGCATGTCGTGCGTCGCATCGTCGAGTTTGAGGATCTTGGCTGCGTCGTCGAGCTGCCGCTGGGCAATCATGAACGGATTCTCTTTGGCATCCGTCATCGATACGCCCACCGCGTGGTAGTCGACCGACTCCAGCGGCACGAAACCGTTCTTAATCCCTGTCATCAACGTGCTCCTCCAAAACGGTAAAGGCCGCGGCCCAATCGCCGCGGCCGTCACCGCCGAGGAGTAGCAATTATCGGGCCGATCAGGCGAGAATCTTATCGGCCTCGTCCCGGTCCATCTCGGTAACGTACGGAATCCCACTGACTTCCGCGGCCTCACGCGTCAGCGCCGCGATGTCGTTCCGCTCGATGTAGCGCACCGCGAACTTGCGCGCGCCCGCCATCAGCTGCCGCAGGCCCTGCGCCAGCCGCATGTAGTAGGTGTAGTAGCCGATCGCGCCCACCGGCAGCTTCGGGAACCGGTCGCCGTACTTGTGCCGCAGCTCCGCCGCCGTCACGAACACCTCGTCCACCGACGTGCCGAAGCGCTCGATGTAGATCGGCAGACTCTGCTGCTCGATCGCGTTGCCGATGGTCTTGGCGACCATCGCGGCGGCTAGCGGCGCGCGCGCCATGGCGATGAGCTGCACGAAGGGAGCGCCGAGGGCGAAGCCCTTGAAGATCTGGTCCTCGAATGTGAAGCCACCCGCCAGCGCGATGGACGGGATGAACGACCCCTTGGTGGAGAGGCGCTGCAGATAATCCCGCAGCAGCGAGTGCAGCTCGATGCCCGGCACGCCCCACTCGTTCATCATCCGCCACGGGCTCATGCCGGTGCCGCCGCCCGCCGCGTCCACCGTGAGCAGGTCCAGCTCGGCCAGCGACGCATACTTCACCGCGCGGGCCAGGTCCTCCGGCCGGTAGGCGCCGGTCTTCAGGAACACATGCTTGGCGCCGAGCTTGCGCAGTGTCTCCACCCGCTTGAGGAAGGAGTCCTTCTCCACCATCCCCACGCGCGAGTGGCGCTCGAACTCGTGGAAGCTCCCCTTCTTGAACGACTCGATCACCATCGGGTCCATCGGATCGGGCAACACCACGTAGCCGCGGCGCTTGAGCTCCTGCGCCTTGGCCAGGTCACGGATCTTCACTTCCCCACCGATGTCCTTGGCGCCCTGGCCCCACTTCAGCTCGACGCTCGTGACGCCCAGCTTCTTGAGGGCGTACTCCTGCACCCCGGCCGTCGTGTCTTCCACGTTGGCCTGGACGATGATGTCACCGTAGCCCTCCTCGGCCCAGTCGCGGAAGCACTGGATGCGCCACTCCAGGTCCGGGGCGGAGATCACCTTGCCGTCGCCGTACTTGGCGTCCATGTCCATGCCGACGACGTTCTCGCCGATGGCGATCATCGTCCCGGTGATGGCGGCGCCCGCCGCGATGCCCGGCCAGTTGTTCTTGGCCACGTTGGTCGAGCCCATCGCCGCAAGGGTGAAGGGCAGCCGGCTCTTGATCCCGCCGTTCTTGCCGATCTTGACCTCGAGATCGACGTTCGGGAACAGCGCCTTCTCGCTGTCCGCGGCGATCCCCCAGGCCCCCGTCGCCCGGCCCAAGATCGTGAAGTGCGACAGGTCGAGCGGGTAGTCCTTCTGCGACGCCGTGGTGATGATCCCGAACGGCTGGGGGTAGATCATCTCCGGGCCGCGATAGGCGGACTTCCCGATCTCGCACATCCCGATGCACCCGTCGATGCAGGTCGTGCACATCCCGCTGAACGGGCTGACCGAGTCCTCGGTCCGGTTCTTGGTCAACGTGGCCGCGGACGAATTGATGCGCGTAAGGCTCATTGAGGGTCTCCTGCTAGCGCGCGGTGGTTGCCGCGCGGCGGCTGGTCCGCGCGTCGGCACGGAACGGTCCGGTCAGCTCGCAGGCGTGGCACGGATCGAGGAAGCACATGGCGTCGTCGTACGTCTTGAAACAGGAAGGCGAGAAGTTCAGGCACCCGCTGCACAGCGCCGTGTCGGCGGTGGAAGCCTGGCAGCGCAGCTCGCACACCGGGCAGATGTACAGGCAGGCCCCGCATTGGCGACACAGCTCCGAGGTCTGGTCGAACGGCCGCGCCACGCGCCGGCTCACTCCCCGGCCCGCGAAGCCGATCGCCCCACCCATCATCTGCTCGGCGCACATGCGCACGCACAAGCCGCACTGGATGCAGTCCTCGTTCTTCGCCTCGTAGCGGCACTCCCGCACGCCCATCGCCGAGGCGAGGTCCTGGATCCGCTTGGACTGCGGGCTGGTGGCGACGTACAGCTCGAGCAGCAGCCGCCGCGCGCGCGCCACCCGCTGCGAGTTGGTCCGCACCACCATGCCTTCGGTGGCCCGGGTGTTGCACGAGGTCACCAGGTGGCCCACGCCCAGCTCCACCACGCACATCCGGCACGCGCCGTAGGCCGAGAGGCCGTCGTCGTGACACAGGGTCGGGATGGGGATGCCGTACAGGCGCGCGGCCTCGAGCACCGTGGAGCCCGGCTCCACCTGCACAGACGATCCGTTAATGGTCAGTCGGATCATGTCAGCTCCTAGTTGACCAGGACCGCGTCGAACTTGCACGTCTCGAGACACGAGCCGCACTTGGTACACTTCGCCTGCTCGATCGTGTGCAGCTTGTTCTTCTCCCCGAGGATCGCCGTGCCGGAGCACAGGCTGATGCACGCGCCGCAGCCGTTGCAGGTCACCGGGTCGATGCTGTAGGTGATCAGCTCCTTGCACACCTTCGCCGGGCAGCGGTGCTCGCGGATGTGCGCCAGGTACTCGTCGCGGAAGTAGCGCAGGGTCGTCAGCACGGGGTTGGGAGCGCTCTGCCCCAGCCCGCACATCGACGTCTCGCCCACCAGCCACGCGAGATCCTCCAGCAGCTTGAGATCCTCCTCGGACCCGCGCCCCTTCGAGATGCGGTCCACGATCTCCTTCATCCGCTGCGTGCCCACCCGGCAGGAGAAGCACTTGCCGCACGACTCGTCCTCGAGGAAGCCGAGGAAGTACTTCGCGATGTCGACCATGCAGGTGTGGTCGTCCATCACGATCATCCCGCCCGAGCCCATGATCGAGCCAGCCTGGGTGAGGCTCTCGTAGTCCACCGGCAGATCGAGCATCGCGGCCGGGATGCACCCGCCCGAGGGCCCGCCGGTCTGGACCGCCTTGCACACCCGGCCGGCCGGCACGCCGCCGCCGATCTCGTTGACGACGTCGGCCAGGGTGGTGCCCATCGGCACTTCGATCAAGGCCGTGTTCGTCACGTTGCCGACGAGGCTGAAGACCTTCGTTCCCTTGCTCTTCCCGGTGCCGATCGCCGAGAGCCACGCCCCGCCTCGCTGGACGATGACCGGGACGGTGGCCCACGTCTCGACGTTGTTGATGCAGGTGGGCTTGCCCCACAACCCCTGCTCCGCCGGATACGGCGGCCGCGGCCGGGGCTCGCCCACCCGGCCCTCGATCGAGGCGATGAGCGCCGTTTCCTCACCGCACACGAAGGCGCCCGCCCCCTTGGTGATGCTGATGTTGAAGGAGAATCCGGAGCCGAGGATGTCCTTGCCCAGGAGGTCGGACCGCTGGGCCTGCAGGATGGCTTCGCTCAGCCGCGCGACCGCGAGCGGATACTCGTCCCGCACGTAGATCACGCCCTCGTGCGCGCCCATCGTGTACCCGCCGATGATCATCCCTTCGATCACGCTGTGCGGATCACCCTCCAGCACGCCCCGGTCCATGTAGGCGCCTGGGTCGCCCTCGTCCGCGTTGCAGATGATGTACTTCGGCGTGCCCTTGGCCTCGCACACCGCCTGCCACTTGCGACCGGTCGGGAAACCGGCGCCGCCGCGCCCCCTTAGGCCGCTGGTCAGCACTTCCTGCAGCACCTCCCGCGGCGTCAGCGAGAACAACGCGCGCCACAGGGCGCGATAGCCGCCCCGCGCCGCATACTCCTCGAAACTCGCCGGGTCCACGATCCCGCAGTTCCGCATCACGATGCGGAGCTGCCGCTTGAACAGCGGGAGGTCGGCGTAGCTCTTGAGACCGTCCACGTGCCCGTCGCCGCCGTTGCAGTAGCTGATGCGCTTGCCGGTGAGCGCGTTGTCGTCGCCGGTCATCACGGCGAGGGCGAGGTTGGTCTTCGGGTCCGGCAGCTCCGCGAGGATGTCGCGGACCTGGCCAGGCTTGACCCGCCCGTAGGTCACGCGCGGCTGGCCGGGCACCCACACGTCCAGCAGCGGCTCCTGCGAGCACCAGCCGATACACCCGGTCTCCGCGACCGCGTAAGGGAGGTGCTTCCCCTCCACTTCCTCGTGCACCGCTTCGAGCACCTCCGCGGCGCCGGCGGCGCGGCCACAGGTCGCCATGCCGACCATGATCTTGATCCGCTCCGGATACAGCGAGGCGCGGCCGTGGATGGCACAGCGCTCCAGCGCCTCCAGATCGGTCACATGGCAAAGGTGATCACTCACGGGACGCGCCTTTCTTCGCCGCGCGCCGGCCGCCGGCCCGGTACCGGTCCAACACCCTCTTCACTTTGGTTTGCTCGAGGGTCGCATAGATGTCCTTGTCCACTCGCATTACCGGCGCCAAGCCGCAGCAGCCGATACAGCGCACGGTCTCGACGACGAACTCGAGGTCGGGACTCGTGCCCACCCCGGCTACGCCCGTCTCCGTGCCCACACGCTCCAGGATGCGCGTGCCGCCCCGCACGTGGCAGGCGGTGCCCAGGCAGACCTGCACGACGTGCTTGCCACGCGGCTTCAGGCTGAAGCAGCGGTAGAACGTCGCGACCTGGTACACCTGCGGCAGCGGTACCTTGAGCTTGCGCGACACGTGGCGCAGGATGTCTTCGGGCAGATACGAGTAGGTTGCTTGAACTTCTTGGAGGATGGGGATGAGGTTTTCGCGCCGGTCGTCGAACTGCGCGAAGGCTTCATCCAGGGTGGCGCTTTCGACGTGGAGCATAGCGGCAGCTCTCTCCCGCGTGGGCTCTTATGGACAAATGCAGCCGCAAATCCCGCGCCTCCGCGCCGATACGACTGCCTGCCGCCACACGTTCACCAATGTCCCCAATGAGCGTTTTCGCACTTCCGCTCCCGCCCCAATCGGCGCGCGGAAACGCGCCGTTCCTACTCGGCATTCGTCGAGCCGCGCGCCCGGGTGGCGGAGTCGAGCCAACCGGCGCTAGCATATGCCGATGCGTCCTCGCGTCAGACGGAGCCTCCTGGGCCTCGCGGTCGGCGCGCTCGTCGCGCTCATCCTGGTGCTGTTGCGCGGCACCTATCCCGCCCAGTCGTTCGAGCTGAAGACACTCGACTGGCGGTTCCGCACTCTGCACGATCCCGCCCGCGCCGACACCAACGTGGTCATCGTGGACGTGGACGAAGTCAGCCTCGACCTGCTCCGCGGCTCCGTGGGGCGCTTCCCCTGGCCGCGGGACGTCTGGGCGATGGTGGTGAAGTACCTCGCGACGGGCGGCGCCAGAGTGATCGCGTTCGACTTCACCTTCCCGGACCCCGACCTGCCGCACCCGGGCGCGGACAGCGCCTTCGCCGACGCGGCCCGGGCGGCCGAGAACGTCGTCCAGACGCTGTCCTTCCAGCAGGTGGGCGGGGCGACGGAGGCGTCGCGCAACCGGGCGTTCCGCGAGGACTCCGTGGCGCTGGCCCGGCTCAGCGACTTTGCCTGGCCGGTCGAAGGGCTGCCACTCGAACAGATGTTCCAATCCACCGAGCACCCGTACCGGTTGCTCCTCGACGCCTCCCGCGCCGTCGGCAGCATCAACTTCACGCCCGACGCGGTGGACGGGACGGCGCGCCGGGTCCCGCTGTTCTACGGCTTCCGCGGCCGGTCGTATCCGGCCTTTGGACTCGCGGTCGCCGCGGTGGCCGACTCGGCCCGCTTTCGCGGCGGGCCGGCGCGCTGGGGAACCCGTGGTCTAGTGCTCGGCGCACTCACCGTGCCGTTGGATGCAGGTGGATTGCTGCTCAAGTGGCGGGGTCCGTATCGCGACCCCAAGCGGCGCGTGGAGACCTACCGTATCTACCCGATCGCGCAGATCCTCCACTCGTACCAGCAGGTGGCGGCCGGCGAGAGCCCCGAGGTGCCGCTCGAGTCGTTCCGCGGAAAGATCGTGTTCGTGGGCGCGTCCGGTTCCGGGCTGTTCGAGCCACGCGCCAACCCGTTCGGCCCTGCCGACCCGGGCGTCCTGATCCACGCGACGCTGGCGGACAACCTCCTCACCGGCGACTTCCTGAGCCGGGCACGGCCCGCCGCCAACGTGGGCGCGACGGTGCTCGCCGCGCTGCTGGCCGGCGTCGCGGCGTCGTTCATCGCGTCGGTGTGGTGGAGCGTGGCCGCGGGCATCGGCCTCGCGGCCGCGTATCTCGGCCTCACGCTCTGGCTGTTCGGCGCGGGCAGCATCTGGCTCGACGCCGCCGCGCCGACGCTCGCCGTCCTGCTGACCTTCACGGGTGGGATGGCGGCCAACTACTTCACCGAGGGCCGGCACAAGCGCCAGATCCGCGAGATGTTCTCGAAGTACGTCGCGCCCGAGTACGTGGCGCAGCTTGCCGACGACCCGTCGAAGATCAACCTCGGGGGCCGGCGGGCGGAGCTGACGATCCTGTTCAGCGACATCCGCGGCTTCACCTCCATCTCCGAGAAGATGGAGCCGCACGAGGTGATCGAGTTCCTCAACGAGTACCTCTCCGAGATGGCGGCGATCGTGAAGCAGGCGGGGGGGACGCTCGACAAGTTCATCGGTGACGCGGTGATGGCCTTCTGGGGCGAGCCGGTGCACCATCCGGACCATGCCGATCGCGCGGCGGACTGCGCCCTGGCGATGCAGGCGACGACGGCCAACTTGGCGGCGCGCTGGGTGGCGGAGGGGAAGCCGGACATCCGTATCGGGGTGGGGGTCAACACGGCCGAGGTGGTCGTAGGAAACATCGGCTCGGTGGAGCACAAGCTCGACTACACGGTCATCGGTGACGGCGTGAACCTCGCCTCGCGCCTGGAGAGCGCGAACAAGGAGTTTCACACGGGGATCATCATCAGCGAATTCACCCTGGCGAGGCTCGGCGACCGGTTCGACACTCGGCCGCTGGGCGAAGTGAAGGTGAAGGGAAAGGAGAAGCCCGTGGCCATCTTCGAACTGCTGGGCCGGAGAGCGCCGGCGGCGCCCGAGCCGGGCACCGTCGTCGCGGCGGCGGCCTCGTGAGCGCCCGCGTCCTGGCGCGCCTGGTGCCCGCGCTCGCGATCCTTGCCGGCGCGGTGCCCGGCCGCGTGCTGGCGCAGCGCGCGCAGTGGACCGACGTGGTCTACGTGCCGGGCCGCTGGACGGCCGGGCACGTCGTGCCGCAGCCCGATTCGCTCGCCCTCGTGATGCGCGTGGACTACTTCTCCGCGCCGCCGAGGTGGCGCGCCGAGGTCCGGCGCACCAGCGACGGACAGACGATGGGCGCCCCGGAGATCCTGGTCGGGAGCGGCGACCAGGCCGTGGTCGTGACCCAGCTCGGCACCACGCCGCTCGACCAGCACGTGCTGGGGCGAGATCCGCAGGTGCGCGCGCTCGTCGTGTTCGACGGGGCGGGCCGACGGAAGGGGGTCTCGAGCGGGCAGATCACGGAGCGGACCGCCGACGGCAAGATCGCGCGCGTCGTGTTCCGGCGCGCGATCAGGAACCCCACGTTCGACACAGCGCTCTTGGACCCCGGCAATCGGGCCGGAGGGCGGACGCTGCTGGCGAGCGGGATCGCCGCCGTGGGAGACCAGCGGAGCGCGAGCGTGGTCGCCACCGCCGGCGCGCGAGGGGTGGACCGCGTGAAGACGCCGGGGGGTGACGTGCCCGTGACCCCCGACACCGCCGCCATCTCACGAATGGAACATTACTCGGTGGGTAGCGTGGCGCTGGAGGCGTTCCTGCGCGGCGGAGGCCTCGGGCCTTACGCGCTCCCGAGCGATTCCACGCGGAGGCACCCATGACCCGCTCCACCCGGTGGGGCATTGCCTTCGGCACCGTGTCCCTGCTCGCCTCGGCCTGCACCGCGCCGGTGGCGGCGCAGAGCCTCTTCGACCGGTTGCGCCAAGCGGCCAACGTGGTGCGCACGCTGTTGCCCATCAGCACCGAGAAGGAGGTCGAGATCGGCCGGGGCATCGCGGCGACGATCGCCGGCCGCTACCCGATCTCGCACGACACGGCGCTCACGCACTACGTGAACCTGGTGGGTCTCACGGTCGCCAGCGTGGCGCCGCGTCCCGACGTCAACTACCACTACGCCGTGCTGGAGACCCCCGACGTCAACGCGTTCGCGGCGCCGGGGGGCTACATCTTCATCACGCGGGGCGCGCTGCGCCTGATCCACAACGAGGCCGAGCTGGCCGGCGTGCTGGCCCACGAGACGGGGCATGTCAACGCCAAGCACGTGATCAATCAGATCCGGAAATCCGACACGATGCGCGAGGTGAAGAACCAGATCGACATCCAGGGAGGCGTGCTCGACCAGCTGGTCGGCGGCGGCACCAACATGCTCTTCATGGGGCTCTCCCGCGGCGACGAGCTGGAGGCGGACAGCCTGGGCCTCGAGTACGCCTCCGCGGCGGGCTACGATCCAGGCGGACTGGGGGCCTTCATCGCGCGCCTCAGCCAGCACGCGGGCGAGGGACCGCTCGCCGACTTCTACGCGACACACCCCAAGCCCGACGAGCGGGTCGAGCGGGTCAACGCCATTGTGCAGCGCGAGGGGTTGGCGGGCGGCGTGACGCTGGCGGAGCGGTATCGGGAAAATGTGAAGTAGGACAGAGTTGCAGAGTTGCAGTGGTTTGAAGGGGGAAGTGCGCAGTAGTGCCGAGGCGCGGCAGGCGCGCAGGGGTGCGCAGTGCAGAACCCTGCGCGCGGCTGGCATCGCCCGCCCCCGCTATTTCTCCGACTCTCCACCGTGCCGCCGGCTGGCGCTCATCACCGGCCGGTGGCACTCTTATTGCCGCCCGTGCTGGGCGATCGTGATGCGCAGATCAGGATCGTGCGCGCCGTGGCCTTCCGGCGCATCGAGGCCTCGGCGGAAACGAGGGAGAGCCGTGATTCGCGTTCAACCATGGATGTGGAGCGTGGCGCTCGTCGCCGCCGGCGCGCTCGGTGCGCCGGCCCTCAGCGCCCAGGTACCCTCCGCCGCGCCGGCCGCGTTCGATTCCGCGGGACTGGTCGAGGTGGCGGCCGTGTACGCCCGGCAAGCGGCGCAGCGGTTCGAGCCGCGCGGACGGACCGCGCGCCCCGATCCCGGGGCCGCCGCGTACGCCACGGGACTCGACTGGTTGCAGAAGGGCCAGATCGACTCTGCCGTGGCGTCGCTGCGCACCGCTGTCACCGCCAGCCCCAACCTGGCACGGTATCACGGCGACCTGGCGCTCGCCCTCGCTGCGACCGGTCACTGGAGCGACGCGGAAGATGAGTACCGGGCGGCGGTTCGGCTCCAGCAGGGGAACCCCTGGTACTTCGTGGCGCTCGGTGCGGCGCAGGAGGCGCAGCAGCACTGGAGTCAGGCCGCGGCCAGCTTCACCCTGGCGGTGTCCGTGGACAGCGCGGTCATCATCCGGCAGCTGATCGAGCCGGCGAGCGTGGCGTTCCAGCGCGCCGGCATGGCCCAGCCGCTGGAGGACTGGGCGCGAATGGGGACCACCCGCTTCCCGAACGAGCCCGGGCCCTGGCTGGAGATCGCGAGCGCCTACATGCGCCGCGATACCGCGGTGGGATTTCCCGCCATCCGGCGCTACCGATCGCTCCGGCCGGATGACCGGATCGGTGCCATGCTGTACTCGGAGTACATGATAACCGCGGGCGTTTACGATTCGGCGCTGGTCCTGGCCCGGCAGGCCGCGGCCGACAGCAGCCTGCACCGTTCCGCGGCCATCGTGATGTACACGGTGGCCGGCTCCCTGCTCCACAACGGTCAGTTCGCGCGGGCCGACTCGGTCCTCCAGCAAGGGCGGGCGCTGGCACTTGAGTCGGACTATCCCCACTTCGACCTGTTCCTCGGAATCGCGAAGCTCAGGGAGCTGCAGCCCTTCTATAACGATGTGGTGCAGCACTCCGACTGCGGCAAGTCACACGCGGTCGACAGCATGGTGACCAATGTCACCCGTCTGTTGACGGCGGGCGTCGCGGCGGACAGCGCCCTGGCGACCCAGGGGCTCACGGGTCCCGTGGCACAGTACCGGACGGCGGTCGACGGGTTCGTGAAGCAGTGCGGGCGGCACTGAGGGTGTAGGGTGTGAGGGTGTAGGGTGTGAGGGTGTAGGGTGTGAGGGTGTAGGGTGTGAGAGACCTTCCACACCCTACACCCTACCCCCTTACACCCGCCTTCTCAGACTTTCTCCCGCCTGGAATCCAAGTACACCCCCAGGCCCAGGATCAGGAACACCGCCAGGCCGACCCAGTTGCCCCACGCCTCGAGCCACGGACCGAGCCCCAGCGCGGCAATCCCTCGGAGGTCAGGCACGATCGTCACGTGTGCCGAGTCCTCCACGAACTTGAGCAACGCTCCGAGCACGCCGACCAGCGCGCCTCCCGCGATGAAGCCGGACGCGATGAGCGTGCCCTTGTTATGGCGCGCCTTGGTGAGCGCCGGATCCTTGGATGAATGCTGCAGGAGCCACGCGATCGTGGCGCCGAGCACCAAAGGCGAGTTGAGCTGCATCGGGAGGTACATGCCGAGCGCGAAGGCGAGGCCCGATACGCCGCACATCGCCGAGGTCAGCGCGAACACGCCGCCGACGCCGTAGAGCAGCCACGGCGCCCCCGCGGTGCCCATCACGCCGCGCAGCACCGCCGCCATGGCGTTGGGCTGCGGGGCCGGGAGCGGAGTCGGGTGCAGGGGGCCGGGGGCGAAGCCGTACACGTGGGCCATGAGCATGATGACCGCGGTGGTGGCCGCGGAAGCCGCGACGGCGCCGACCAGGTTCCCGATCTCGATGCGCCGCGGGGTCGCGCCCAGCCAGTAGCCGATCTTGTACTGCGTCACCAGCGAACCGCTCATCGAGAGCGCGGTGCAGACCACGCCGCCGATCAGCAGCACCTGCAGCATCCCCTGCTCGCCTTTCAGCCCCATCGCGGACAGCAGGACGGCGGTGACGATCAGCGTCGTCAGTGTCATCCCCGAGATCGGCGTGATCGAGATCATCGCGATCGCCCAAGCGGAGACCGAGGCGAAGAGGAACGCGATCACCAGGGTGAGCACCGCCGCCACCAGCGCGATGGTGAGCGCCCGCGGATCGCCGGCCATGACCGAGTAGCGGAAGTAGAGGAAGATCGCCAGCCCGATCCCCGCCGCGCCAAGCAGCGCCACCCACACCGGCATCGCGCGGTCGGTACGGACGTCCTCGGCGCTGGAGCCCTGCCCCCGCACCAGCCGCGCGACCTCGCCGAACGCCTGGCGCGTCGCCTGGACGATCACGGGCGACATCTTGAGGATCGAGAGGATCCCCGCCGCGAAGATGCCGCCGATGCCGATCGGCCGGACGTACAGCGCGAAGATCTGCTCCGGGGGAAGCGAGCTGATCGGCCCCGCGCCGGCCGAGATCGCGCCCGGGATGTACTGGCCGAGGTACGCGAAGACGGGGACGAGGACGAAGAACGACACCATCGAGCCGGCCATGATGATGGAGGCGTACCGGATCCCCATGATGTAACCGAGCCCCATGACCGCGGCGGACGTGTTCATGGTGAAGACGGCCTTCACCTTCTCCGTGAACGGCCCCAAGGCTGCGATCCTGGCGGTGGAGAAGTTCTCCGCCCAGCCCCGCATCGAGGGCCCGACGAAGTCGAAGATGGCGGCGATGATCCCGGCGTACGACAGCACCACCGCGCTGCGCCCGCCGCGCTTGCCCGCCACGAGGATCTCCGTCGTGGCGCGCGCCTCCGGGTACGGCAGCTTCCCGTGCAGGTCGCGCACGAAGTAGCGCCGGAACGGCGACAGGAAGAACACGCCCAGCATCGCACCCAGGAGCGGCACCAGGAAGATCTGGAAGAACGAGGAGCGGTGCTCGAGTCCCAGGATGTAGATCGCCGGCATCGTGAACACCGAGCCGCCGGCCACGATTCCCGACGTGGCGCCGATCGCCAGCACGTTCACGTTCTCCAGCAGGCTGGAGCCGCGCGCCTGGAGGAACTTCACCGCGAAAACCGAGAAGCCCACCGCCAGGATCGAGATCGGGATGGCCGACTCGATCCCCTGACCGAGCTTCAGGGCGATGTAGGTGGCGGCGGCGGAGAACACGATGGACCAGAAGAACCCCTGCACGATGGAGCGCAGGGTGATCTCCGGCACCGCGTCGCCCGGGCCCACCACGGGCTGGTAGCGCTCGCCAGGCTTCAGTTCCGTGAAGGCGTTATCGGGGAGGCGTTCTTCGTCAGCCATCGTATTTCTCCATCACCGACTCGACCACGCGGCGGGAGAGGGTGTGATAGGAAGGCGCGGCGGCAGCGTAGATCTCGCGCGCCAGCGCGCGGGTGCGGGGGTGCAGGCCGAGCGCGCCGAACAGCGGGCGCAGGTACTTCATCCGCCCGACCGTCATCAGCACCTCCCGGATGCGGCCGAACACCGGCTGGTAGTCCGAGCCGGCCGCGATGGCGAGCCACTCGACCAGGATCTCGTAGTTGCCGCGGGCGGTGAGGTTCAGCGTCCCGTCGAGCCACCGGCACGAGGCCTCGTCCAGCTGGCGCGGCAGGTGCTGGAGGTAGACCAGCAGCTCGCTGGGGCTCCACGCCTTGAGCTGCGCCGCCGTCGGCCGCGCGCCGCCCGCCCACCCTCCGGCGAGCGACGTCAGCGCCTCCAGCGCCTCCGACCGGAACGCCGGCGCGTTGCCGGGCAGTCCCGGCTGGTGGAGCCACTCGTCGGCTCCCACCCGCGCCGCCACCCCTGGCAGCTCCGCTTCGAGGAACGTCATCAGCTCCTCGGTAGTGATGGACGTGAAGTGGAACCGCTCGATGTAGCGGCGGATGAAGCGATCGAACTTCGCGCGGCCGGCGGTCCGTTCCAGCAGCCCCACGAACAGCGACCCCTTCTCGTACGGGACGGAGGAGTACACGTCGTCGGGATCCACCCCCTCGAGGTGCGTCCGCAGCACCGTGAAGGGCGAATCGGCCCCGAAGCGCTCGATCGCCTCGCGCAGCGCCGTGCCTCCGATGGCCCAGCTCACCGCCGCCGCCGCCTCCCCGTGCAACGCCTCCAGGATCCGGCGCTCCGCCCACACCGTGAACCCCTCGTTCAGCCAGAAGTGGTCCATCGTACCGTTGGTGACGAGGTTGCCCGTCCACGAGTGCGCCAGCTCGTGCGCGACGACGTCCACCAGCGAGCGATCGCCCGCCAGCAGCGTCGGCGTCAGGAACGTCATCCGCGGGTTCTCCATCCCGCCGTACGGGAACGCCGGTGGCAGCACCAGCATGTCGTAGCGGTCCCACTCGTACCGCCCGAATAGCCGCTCGGCCGTCACGATCATCTCCTCCACGCCGGCAAACTCCCACGCCGCCGCCTCGACCGTCGCCGGCTCCGCCCACACCCGCGCGCGAGCGCTCAGGTCGCGCGACGCGAGATCGCCGACCGCGAGCGCGATCAGGTACGACGGGATCGCCTGCGGCATGTCGAACAGCATCGTCCGCATCCCGGGCTCGGAACCGCCGCCACCGGTCTGCGGTCCCGCCGACATCACGGCGGTGAGCGCGTCCGGGATCGTGACCGCGGCGTGGTAGGTCGCCCGCACCATCGGGCTGTCCTGGCACGGGATCATCGTGCGCGCGTGAATGGGCTGGAACTGCGTGAACATGAACGGGTGGCGGCGGCCCGCCGTCTGCTCCGGCCCGAGCCATTGCAGGCCGACGGCGTCCGGCCCCGTCTCATAGGCGATTACCACCTTCTCGGTGCCCGCCGGCAGCGTCAGCCTGAGCCGGCTGCCCAGGATCGGCTCCACGGGGGCCGGCTCGTAGGAGATAGGACGGCCCAGGTCCGTGCGCACCGAGGCGATCACCAGCCCCTTGGAATCCAGGTCCAGAAGCCCGGAGGACGGCCGATCGAGTACCAGGGTCACTTGGCCGGCCACGCGCTTGCCGTCGAAATCGACCGCCAGATCGAGATCCAGATGGCGCGTACGCGGTTGATCGGAGTCGAAGTAGGAATGGGGGTCCAGCCGCGGCATGGTAAACCTTTCAGGACAAGAACGGTCCAGAATTTGCGACCCAAGGGCCATGTTAGCCAGGGGCTCCCCTGCCCGTCGCCCGCTTTCGCTCCGCATCGCGACGGGTGCTTCATCAGGGGATTAATCCCGACCGTAAATGGAGGATTTACAATGTTCTACGACGCCGGGTGCTACGGCCGGGTCGCCCTGGGCCAGCTGCCCGAAGCGGTGCAGCAGCGGCTGGGAGCGCTGCCGGGGGAGTGGCTGGAATTCGACCCCGTGACTGGGACGATTGTCGTCAGGCATATCCAGCCGTCGGCGGGGCCGAGCCTGCCGACGATTGCGGGCGAGCTGGTGCGGATGCTGAGCGAGATCCCGGAGGCCGCGCAGGACACGATCCCGGGCGGCGACCTGTTCGTCCACACGGAGGTCGCATCGCAGCTCGTGCGGCTGCGGGTGGAAGCGGGTGGCGCGCTCAAGATCGAATGGGCGCACCCCGACTACGCGAGGTCCAAGCCCCAGCTCTACACCGGGGCGCTGGTCGAGATGGTCGAGCCGCGGGTGCAGCGTCTGAACGGCGGGGTGACGTTCGAGACCGCCGACCCCACTCGCGCGGCGCGCGAGCTGGAGTCGGTGGCGGACAGCTACGAGGGGCTCTATCCCGAGGGCGACCTCATCGTCAAGGTGGACCGCTCCACCGGCCGCGTCGTCATGGAGGTGCGCGACCTCAACGTGGACGTGTTGCTCCTGGTGGAGCGGCTGCAGCAGCTGGCGGTGCCCGGGTCGCTGACGGGTGACATCGAGGTCAGCTCGTTCGCCGCGATCGTGCCGGAGCAGCACCTGCGCGTCCTGTTTGACGACGGCAAGACCTGGGTGCAGCGGCCGGTGCTGTGGGAAGATGCCGGCCGGGCGAGTGCGCCGGCCGGGACCTGAGGGGACATCCATGATGGACTACGGGTTCACCGAGGAGCAGGTGGCCATCCGCGACCTGGCGAGGGAGATCGCCGAGCGGGAGATCCGGCCGGTGGCGGCCGAGTACGACCGCACCGGTGAGTTCCCCTGGCCGGTGGTGCGGACGCTCGCCGCCGCCGATCTGTTCCGCATCTTCGTGCCCGAGGAGTACGACGGGATCGCGGGCGGCACGCCGACCACCAACCTCGTGCTGGTGACCGAGGAGCTGTCGAAGGCGTGCGGCGGGATCGCCCTCGCGCTGGCAGGCACGGCCCTGGGCGCGATGCCGATCCTGCTCTCGGGCAGCGAGGAGCTGAAGCGGCGCTTCCTCCCCGACATCGCGGCGGGCAAGCGGCTCGCCGCCTTCGCGCTGACGGAGCCCGACGCCGGCTCCGACGCGGGCGGCATCCGCACTACCGCGATCAAGGACGGCGACCACTACGTGCTGAACGGCACCAAGCAGTGGATCACCAACGGCGGCGAGGCGGAGGTGTACACCGTCATCGCGCTCACCAACCCCACCAAGGGGCCGCGCGGCGCGAGCGCGATCGTGGTCGAGAAGGGCACGCCGGGCTTCGGCTTCGGGAAGAAGGAAGACAAGATGGGTATCCGCGCCTCCGCCACGCGGGAACTCATCTTCCAGGACTGCCGCGTGCCGGCCGCGAACGTGATCGGTCGCGAGGGCACCGGCTTCATCACGGCGATGCGGACCTTCGACGCTTCGCGCCCCGGCGTGGGTGCGCAGGCGCTGGGGATCGCGCAGGGTGCGCTCGACCTCGCGGTGGGGTACGCCTGTACGCGCCGGCAGTTCGGCTCGCCCGTTTCGGCGTTTCAGGGGCTGCGGTTCAGCCTGGCCGACATGGCGATCAAGGTCGAGGCGGCGCGCGCCCTGATCTATGCGACCGCGAAGTACATCGACTCGCAGCCCAAGGAACGGCCGACGATGTACTCCGCGATGTCGAAGTGCTTCGCCGCCGACGTCGCCGTCCAAGTCACGATCGACGCCGTCCAGGTGTTCGGCGGCTACGGCTACATGCGCGACTACCCGATCGAGAAGTACATGCGGGACGCGAAGATCACGCAGATCTACGAGGGCACCAACCAGATCCAGCGTGAAGAGATCAGCAAGATCATGATCGGGCAGTTCATTTCGGGCGGCGGGCGCACGACCGCCCGCGCGGCGGAGTAGACCGGTGCAACCGTACAAGTACCACGTCCTGGCCTGCGACCAGCGCAAGCCCGACGGCGTGCCCTGCTGCTCGGCGCGCGGCTCCGCGGCCGTCCTCGACGCGCTGCGACGCGAGATCGGAGCGGCCGGTCTCAACGACACGGTGCAGCTCACCACTACAGGCTCGCTGGGCCTGTGCGAGCGGGGGCCGAACCTGGTGGTCTACCCGGACGGCACCTGGTACTCGGGGGTGACGCCGGCCGACGTGCCGGAGATCGTGCGGGAGCACTTCGTGGCGGGGCGGCCCGTGGCGCGTCTCGTGAACCACGACGAGTCGGCGGTGAAGGCCGAGATCCTGGGCAACCGCGCGAAGTTCCTGGCGTCGCTGCAGGCGCGTGCGGCGGCGGGAGTCGTGCCCGACGAGCTGATGGGGATGGTCCGGGGCTTCCAAGAGAGCCGGATCCTGCTCACCGCCGTCGAGCTGGACCTGTTCACCGCCATCGCCGCGGGCGGTACCGGCGCCGTGGTGGCCAAGCGCTGCCGGACGGACCGGCGCGCCACGGAGCTGCTGCTCAACGCGCTCGTCGCGCTGGAGGTGGTGCGGCGGGTGGGGGACCAGTACCAGAACTCACCGGTGGCGACGCAGTTCCTGGTGGCCAACGCCCCCGACGACGCGCGCATGGCGCTGCGGCACAACCTGAGCCTGTGGGCCACCTGGTCGTCGCTCACGGAGGCGGTCCGCGAGGGGCACGTCGCGCTCCGGGCCGAGATGCACGAGCGGGACGACGACTGGACCGTGCCGTTCATCGCGGCGATGCATCGCGGAGCTGCGGCCCGCGCTCCGTCCGTGGTCGCCGCGGTAGGCGCCGGGAACGTGAAGCGGATGCTCGATGTGGGCGGGGGCTCGGGAGCGTACGCGATCGCCTTCGCCCAGTCCAACCCGGAGCTGACGGCCGTTGTGCTGGACCTGCCGACCGTCCTCCCCATCACCGAAGGGCACATCGAAGAGGCGGGGCTCTCCAAGCGCGTGACGACCCTGGCCGGCGACCTCAGGCAGGACGACTTCGGCAAGAGCTACGATCTCATCTTCCTCTCCAGCATCTGCCACATGCTCGGCCCCGACGGGAACCGCGACCTGCTGGCGCGCGCCGCGCGGGCGCTGGCGCCGGGTGGGCGGGTCGTGATCCAGGACTTCATCCTGGAGCCCGACCGGACCCGGCCGCGCCAGGCCGTGCTGTTTGCGCTCAACATGCTGGTGGGAACCGAGGCCGGAAGCACCTACACGGAGGCGGAGTACGCGTCCTGGCTCAAGGCCGCCGGCCTGGGCGCGGTGCGCCGCATCCCGCTCCCCGGCCCCGCCGACCTGATGGTGGGAGCGCGCGGCTAGGGCGAGGCTGCCGCGAGCATCCGCACCCGCAGGCGCCCCGGCCGCCGCCGCGGCGGCGTCTGCACGACGATGTCAATATCCTGGCCCAGCGCCGCGAGCCACGTGAGCAGTCGGTCCGTAGAGAAGCCGGCCAGCCGGCCATGCAGCAGGTGCGAGATCTTGGGCTGATCAACGCCCATCAGCTCGGCCGCCGCCCGCTGGGTGAGCTTGCGGCCCGCGATGATGCGGGCGATCTGGGCCGCCAGCTGGGCCTTGAGCAGACGTTCTCCGGCGTCCCGGAGCCGGAGATCGGCGAACACGTTTCCGCTGCCTTTGGTGATCCTCATCGGTGAGCCCTCCCGCCCGCTTCTGGCGTGCCTCCGGGCACGCGCGCAGGTCGTCGAGACTCGAGCTCACCCAGAACACTGGCGTGAGCGGCGCTCGCGTCACGTTGCAGTATGCCAGTTTAGGCATGAGTCGTCAAGAGGCGGGAGCAGAGGCCCCGGTTGCCCTTGGCCACGCTCGACGCGGCTACAGAGCAACCGCCCCTCCCAGACCTCGCTCTTCTCGGAGAACAGCACGAGGCGACTCACGAACTCGGCGGCATTCCACGACCGACCCTCTCGGCGGATGCCCCGGCTTCTGGCCATCGGCCCTACCTGTGGAAGCGTACCCCAGCATAGGACGGAGGTGGCCCGGGTGCGCCACCGAATCGTTGCGGGACAGCCGGCGGAAACCAAACGCGGCCCCCGAAACAGGACTCGGCGAGCCGGCCGAAGAACGACGGAATGGAAGGAGCGCGCCGCCGTCAGTGGCGCACGCGCGCCAGCACCGCCTCGAGGTACCGGGACCGCATCTGCCGGTTCGCCAGAACCTGCTTGATCGGCGGCAGCTTCAGGATCGCTCCAAGCACGGCGGCCATGGCGCGGTGGTTCCAGAGCGCGCGGTCGTCGAAGATCAGGTCCTGCAACGTCCCGCGCTCGATGGCCATCATCAGCGCGCGGTGCACGCCGTCCACCGGCGTCAGGACGCGCTCCGGCCGGCTCCGCAGCGCGACGGCCTCGTGGCCGCAGGCCCGCACGCAGAAACCGCACCCCAGGCACCGCTCCTCTTCCACTCTGGCGGTCTTGAGTCGCGGCTTGTGCGGGTCGTTGGCGGAGACCAGCGTCATCGCCTCGACCGGGCAGACGGTGACGCACTTCCCGCAGCCGTTGCACGTCTCCCGGCGGATCTCGGGCAGGAAGTTGGTGGTGTGGACGGGGTTCAGAATGGCGAAGCGGCGCGCCGCGATCATCGCCTCACAGCAGCAGCCGCAGCAGTTGCAGATGAAGTTCACCCGCCGCTGCACGTTCTCGCCGAACTGCACCAGGTTGCGGTCGTAGGCCTGCTGCAACAGGTCCATCCCCTCCGCCACGTCCACCTGCCGCGCGATGCCGTGCTTGATCAGCGACTGCGCGGTGCTGTTGAAGGTCATGCAGATGTCCATCGGGGCGTCGCAGGCGCGGCCCAGGTGCTGCATCTTGTGCCGGCAGTAGCACATCCCGACGGCTCGGTGCGAGGCGGTGGAGATGACCTCGCTCGAGCGCTCGTAGTCGAGGACGTGCAGCGCGTTCTCCTCCGACAGGGACGGCTCGTGGACGAAGGTGCGGCCGAGCTGCGTCTCGCCGCGGGTGAACAACTCCCGGATGAAGTCTTCCTCGACGTTCAGGTACTGATAGAACAGCTCGCTCAGCACCTTCTGGTCCACGTCCTCGCGCACCCGCATCAGCGAGAACTCGAAGAACCCCGCCATGGGAGGCGGCAGCGTGTACCACGACGTCCCGTGGCGGTCCTCCACGTCCACGAGGATGCCGCGGTCCGCCAGCCGATCCAGTTGCGTGTGCGCCTCGGCGACGTCCGTCTTCCAGATCTCGCTCGCCCGCTTGGCCGTAAAGGGCTTGATGGGAAGGCCCGAGACCAACCCGGCCTCGCGCTCGCTGAACAGCATGCGGAGAATGGAGAAGAGCAATGCGGTCGGCGGCGCTCCCTGGGCGAACCGGTTCAGGCGGTCGGCGAGCTGGGAGTAGCCGGACTTCACCGTGTGGTGCGCCATCGCCTCGCCCTATAGAGAGGAACTTCCTGTGTGGCGGTCCCAGTATCTGGGCGGGCCGTCGTCGCGTCAAGGAGGCCGCGGGCTGCGGGGAGCGATTTGGGTGATGAGGGCGAATCCCGAACTTCGTCTGGTTGATTAGAGCATGTTACGAATGATCGCAGCCTTTTCGCTTGATTCACAGAACATCATCCGTTACCGTTGCGGCCATGGACGAGATCGATGGCAGAATCGTCATGGCTCTGCAGGACAATGGCCGCATCTCCAACGCCGACCTGGCTCGCATGATCGACCTCGCGCCATCGAGCACGCTCGAGCGGGTGCGGAAGCTCGAGGAGCGCGGGGTCATCAGAGGGTATCGGGCTGTGCTCGACCCCGATGCGCTTGGTCTTGAGGTCCAGGCCATGGTGCTGATCAATCTGGACCGACACCAGCTCGGGCCGATCGATGAGTTTGAGGCCCGGGTGCGAGCTATCCCCGAGGTCGCCCACTGCTTTCACGTCACCGGGCGATACGACTACATGCTGCACGTCGTCGTTCGTGACATCGAGCACCTGCGCAATCTCATCACCCACTGCCTGGCCACGATCCGCGGCGTCGAGAAGCAGGAGACGTTCCTGGTGCTCTCGACGGTAAAGGAACAACAGGGCTACTCACTGGTGGCCGACGACGGCGAGTCGGGCAAGGAGAGTCCGCAGCTCAACGCAGCACCGAACCGGAAGGGTTGAATCATGTCCAACGCCACGATCTCCCCCGGAGTGGAGCGCTACATCGCTGCTGCCGAGCAGGCCGCACGCCGGCGCGCGGCCGACATCGCCACCATCCGCAAGTGCCGCTTCGACACCATTGCCGTCCATGGGCTCTACACCATGGGCGAGGCGCTCGATTTCAATCAGGGATCGGTGATCGAGCCGATCTTCATGAGCACGTCGCAGACCTACCGCGACGCCGATGAGATGGAAGCGGCGTTGTCCTACCGGATTCCGACGTGGTGCTATTCCCGCATCGCGAATCCCAGTCTGTACTACCTCGAGAACGTGCTCGCCCTGCTCGAAGGCTACGGGTTCGAAGGTGAGACGTCCTGCTGTGCGACCTCCTCGGGCATGGCGGCGATCGCCAGCGCCACCGAGCCGTTTCTCGCCATCGACCCGAAGGCGCCCCATCGCCCGCTGAACTTCGTCTCCACCTGCCAGGTCTACGGCGGGACCTTTCAGCTCTTCAACATGCGCTGGGCCCGCGAGCGCAACGTCGAATGTCGCTGGATCATCGATTCGACCGATCTCGAGGAATGGGAAGCGAAGATCGACGAGAACACCCGCTTCCTGTATGGGGAGCTCCCCTCCAATCCCGGCCAGGCGTTCTTCGATCTTCGCGCCGTGGCCGAGCTGGCACATGCCCACGGGCTTCCCCTCATCGTCGACAGCACCGTGGCGACGCCGGCGCTGCTGCGACCGCTGCAACATGGCGCGGACATCGTGGTCCAGTCGGTGACCAAGACGCTCGGCTCGTCGGGATTCGGCATCGCCGGCGCGGTCATCGCCCGCAAGGGGCTCACCTGCCGCTCCGGTCCGGATGAGATGAAGGCCGACTTTGCCATGTACTTGAAGACGCTGCCGAACCGCGATCATGGCCCGAATCTCTCCCCGATGAACGCGATTCTGGCTGTGAACGACATTCGCACCTTGCGCTCCAAGGTCGATCTCTTCAGCCGCAACACCATGCAGGTCGCCGAGCATCTGGCCCAGCACCCGCAGATCGAGCGGGTGGACTACCTCGGTCTGCCCGGCCACCACCTCCACGACCTGGCCTGCCGATACCTGTTCCTGGTGGACAGCGAGCACGACCTCGAATACGGCAAGCCGACGAACCGGTTCGGTCACCTCATGTCGTTCCGCGTGAAGGGCGGGGCTGAAACCGCGCGGTGCATGTTCAACGCGCTGCAACGCATCTGGCGCGCCACCGACCTCGGGCGGGTGAAATCGGTCGCCACGATCCCGGCGATCTCCACGCACCAGCAGCAGGGCGAGGCGTCCCGGGCCATGGCGGACATCCCGCCCAACCTGGTGCGGCTCTGCGTCGGTGGCGAGCATCCCGACGACATCATTGCCGATCTCGACCAGGCGCTGGCGGCATGCGACGGCGACGTGGAGGTGTGTGAGCCCGCGTCCTTCTCGGTGGGCGGCGCCTCGCGCGAGCGGCCGCACGGGAGGTAGGCATTCTCTACTACAGCACCAACCATCGGGCGGCGGAGGTCGATCTCGCCCAGGCCCTGCTGCAAGGCCAGGCGGGCGACAAGGGGCTGTTCATGCCCCGTCCGATCCCGAGCATGAGCCGCGACCTGCTGGCGCGGGCGGGCACGCTCTCGTACTCAGCGCTGGCCGCGGAGATCCTTGGCCTCTACACCCAGGGAGTCTTCTCGCCCGACGCGTTGCAGGAGATCTGTGAGGATGCCTACGACTTCGAGGTTCCCCTCGAACGCGTCGATGGCACCCGGCACCTGATGCGTCTCGACCAGGGACCGACGGCGTCGTTCAAGGATTTTGCCGCGCGCTTCATGGGACGGGCGCTGGGCCGTCTGGTGCGCGAGCGTGGCCAGGAGCTGCTCGTCATCACGGCAACTTCTGGCGACACCGGTTCCGCCATCGCCCACGCGTTTCTCGGCGTCACGGGCATCCGCGTGGTCGTGCTCTTTCCCATCCACGAGGTCTCCGAGCGCCAGCGCCGGCAGATGACCACCCTCGGCGGGAACATCACCACCCTCGCCCTCGACACCAAGTTCGACGACTGCCAGGCCCTCGCCAAGCAAGCCTTCGCCGATCCCGAGCTGGCGCCCTTGAACCTGTCGTCGGCCAACTCGATCAACATCGGACGGCTCCTGCCCCAGACGGTCTACTACGTGTATGCGGCGTCGCGCCTGGCCGACATCGGGGGCGGCGAGAAGGTCATCTTCTCCGTTCCCTCGGGCAACTTCGGCGATCTCATGGGCGGCCTGCTGGCCCGGCGCATGGGCCTCGAAGTGGAGCGTTTCGTCGTCGCGACCAATGCCAATGACGAGGTGCCGCGATTCCTGGCGACCGGTCGCTACGAGAAGATCGTCCCATCGAGGAAGTGCATCTCCAATGCGATGAACGTCGGGCACCCCTCCAACTTCGCGCGCGTCGTCGATCTCTACGGCGGCGCCATGGACGAGCAGGGCAACGAGCTTACTCCGCCCGATTTGTCCCGCATGCGCCGGGAGCTGTATGGCGTCAGCATCGGCGAAGACGAGACGCGGCAGACGATCGTGGAGGCGTACCGTCGTCACCACATGATCCTGGAGCCCCACGGCGCGACTGGTTGGGCCGGACTGCAGCACTGTCTGGCGGCCAACCCTGAGCACGTGAACACCACGGCCATCTCCCTCGAGACCGCGCATCCGGCGAAGTTCCCGGAGGAGATCCGCGCCCTCATCCAGGTGGATCCCGCAGTGCCGAAGAGTCTGCAGGGGCTCGATGGGATGAAGGAGTACTACCGGGAAATGGAGACCGACTACACGGTCTTCAAGAACCTGCTGCTGCGGGAGTTTCGCCGATGAAAGCGGTCATCGTGATCGGCGATGGCATGTCGGACCGGCCGGTCGAAAAGCTGGGCGGCAAGACGCCGCTCCAGGTCGCCCACAAGCCGCACATCGACCGCATCGCGCGCGAGGGCCGGATGGGACTGCTGCGCACCGTCGGCGAGACTGGCCCGGCCGATTCCGCGGTCGCCAACCTGGCGGTCCTGGGCTACGACGCGTCCGCCAGCTCCCAGGGGCGTGCCGTGCTCGAAGCCGCCAGCATGGGCGTGGAGATCCGTCCCGGCGACGTCGCCCTGCGCTGCAATCTCATCAGCCTCGAAGGTCCACCCGACGACCGCCGGATCAAGAACCACTCCGCCGGGCACATTTCAAGCGTAGAGGCAGCGGAGCTGATCCGTGCCCTCGATGCAGAGCTTGGTGGCGGCCGAGGGCTCCATCCAGCCGTGTTCTACGCCGGCGTCAGCTACCGCCACCTGCTCGTGCTCCGCGGCGGTTGGGCCGCGACCGCCGTGGAATGCGCGCCGCCCCACGATAACGTCGGCGGGCGGGTGGTCGATCTCCTGCCCCGTCCCCTGGATCAGGGCGCCGCGCTCACCGCCGAACGACTGAACCAGTTGTACCGGCGGGCACTGCCCATTCTCGAGAACCACCCGGTGAATGCCGCCCGCCGGGCCGCGGGCAAGGACCAGGCCGATGCGATCTGGACCTGGTCACCGGGGCGCCGTCCGACGATGAAGACGTTCAAGGAGCTGTATGGCGTCCATGGCGCCGTCATC
>Ga0209777_10001357_pt1 | contig 35820 bp, 18 predicted proteins | sample FrelakmetHBP12HB_FD_187147 | JGI IMG/M metagenome (GOLD analysis project Ga0209777, IMG submission 187147) | Freshwater lake sediment microbial communities from the University of Notre Dame, USA, for methane emissions studies -HBP12 HB (SPAdes)... | ecosystem: Environmental > Aquatic >...
GCCCTCCCCGTGAGATGCATCCAGCAACATGTGCCGAGTGTGGAAAGGAGACCGAAGTTCCCTTTAAGCCAGACGGCAGCAGGCCCGTCTATTGTCGGGAGTGTTTCCAGAAACATAAACCAAAACGTTTCTAAGAGCAATCAGTTTTTTTACAAGAAAAGGACCCCTCTTTTATCCAGGAGTCCCTTTTCCTCTTTTTTTCCTATCTAACATTCTTGAAAACCAGTGAAATCGATAACGTTGTAAGTGCTCATTAAAAAAAAAGAAAAAAGAGAGGGGGTAGGAAATCGCTGTTTCCTACAGAGTGTCTTACACGACGAGGAACAGGAACAGGAAGCCCGTTGCGGACGCTGTGCCGCTTCCAGCTGTTGCCGTTATCGTGATGGAACCAATACCGACGGGGAAGGCGTGGACCTTCTTCATTGCTCCAGCGGCGATCGTGGGTATCGTACCGCTGCCTGATGCACCGAACAAGATGAGGCCGCCAGTACACGAGATGCTCCATGGGACACTGGTCATGTCCGTGGCCAAGGAGTTCGTGAGTTCAACCGTGATGCCCAGGCCCTTCTTGATGACGATGTTAAGGGCGTTAACGACAGTGAAATTCTGGGTGTTCGCGATTTCGATGTTGCCGGCGTTGTCAATGGACCAGAACACTAGGGAATGGTCTCCCGCGGTGGCGACGTTAAACGGGCTAGCGTAGGTGGTGTCACTGCCACCGTCAAGTTTGTAATGGGTGGAGGCGACGCCAGACCCAGAGTCCGTTGCGGTCAAGGTTACGGTCACAGGTGAAAGGTAGTTGGTTCCGCTCATGTTGCCGGTCAGGACACAGGTGGTCTCAGGCGGAGTAGTGTCTGCTGTTGGTCCGAACAGTTGGAAGTTGAGGTCATGGTTAAGTCCATCGGGCGCCATTTGATGCAGGAAAACCCAGTCAGTGTAGCCCCACATGGCACCTCGGAACATTGCTTCGTGCAGCTTGATGCCACCGTAGCTTTCATTGTGTCTGCACCAGCAGGCTTGCGGCGGGTAAGCTCCAATGCCACGGATGGTGACCCAGTAATGGGTGGCGGCATCAGCGTGGAAGGCTTGCGGTAGGTCGCATGAGTAGTTAGCGACCCAGTAGTGGTTCCCGTTATCTGGGCGAACGTAAATGTACCATAACTCACGGCTGATCGACGCGTTAGCGACTGTCATGTTGTACAGCTGGACGACGGGGTGACTGCCATCAGAAGAGCTGTTCCAGAAGACAAAGTTCCAATCCCAGTTATAGTCGATGTCGCCTTGGGCGAGCTGGTTCTGGAAGTAACCTCCCTGCCAGACGACGCGGGTGATGTCTGAGGCTTGATCCACCTGGAAGTCGTCAGCGGGCTCAGCGGAACCTTCCAGTCGCACGGTGGCAACAATGATGCCTCCAAGGGCTCCATGTACACCAATGGTGTTGTCCCAGATCATTGAGTCTGCCTTCTTCGGTGCTTGTGGGATGGACAGGTCATGGGTGTTCGTGTTCGCCAGTGCAGCACCTGCTGGAATGAGCATTAGGGCTGCACAGAGTAAAACAACTGCCTCACGTAGAGTAGTTTTCGTTTTCATGTATAGACCTCCTCCGATTCTCTTATTATAATGGAGGCCTAGCTTAAAAATATATCTTCCTTCTTTTATATAGTATATATAAAGTCACTGGTGGATAGAGTTCTGTCTGCATAGAGAGCATTGAACAGATGATTTTTATTTTTTGGTTCGATTCTGTCTCCTCTGAGTGCGCTTGCTGCTGCGATTGGTCATGATAAAAGGTTAGTATCCGAGTCGGATTTTTATTACACAGAGACGTAAATGAAGGACGGTTCGCCTCTGTGATCGATTCAACAAGGATTGATAGAAGTCGACAAAGACCGACATGACCTGCGATCACGCAACCATCGCAAGGAATATCTTTAACATCGCGAAGGATTTCAGAAAGAAACATGCTTTCCCATGAAGATAGGAAAAGATCGAAATAAGCGGGCAGTGAACCAGGGAACGACACCACTTTTTTTTATTTTACCGTTCCTCCCCAATGAAGCAGAAGAAAAAAAACCGAATAACAGTATCATCAGCCAATAAATGAACAAAAACGTAACAAAGTAATATAAAGGAGGAAGCCGGTATATTATTATAAAAGAAAAAAATAAGGATTTCTCACGTCTATCACCCGTGAGCGTTTTTTATTTTTGTTCTTTTATCCCATCACCAACAAGTCTTAATAATTTTGGCATGAACGTAATAAAAACCGTTCTCGCCTCACTCCCCGAAGGGTTCCGTCTTGAAGAAACGAGCACAGCAAGCCATTGAGGAAATTATTAGCTGCCCTGACTGCGGCAGCGCCCATCTTAGAAAGGATTATTCTCGGGCGGAACTGGTATGCGGAAACTGCGGGCTCGTCCTTGATCAAGACATCATCGACCATGGCCCTGATTGGCGCGCCTTTGACAGCGAACAGCGAGAGAAACGTGCCAGAACAGGCTCGCCGATGACTTATACTATCCATGACAAAGGGCTGAGCACCACCATCGGATGGACCAACCGTGACGCCTACGGCAAACATATCCCCACACGGAACCGCGCACAACTGTACCGTCTGCGCAAATGGCAGCGACGGATCCGGATCAGTGATTCCACCGAACGAAACCTCGCCATCGCACTCTCCGACATCGATCGACTCTCCTCAGGGATGGGGCTTCCACGTTCTGTGCGTGAGACTGCTGCAATGATCTATCGGAAGGCCGCCTTCAAGAACATCATCAGGGGACGCTCCATTGAAGGCATCACCGCTGCCTCCATGTACGCCGCTTGCCGACAGTGCCATGTCCCTCGGACCTTAGATGAAATCAGCCTGTTTTCCCGGATGCCCCGCAAAGAGATTGGACGTAACTACCGGTTTGTTTCTCGAGAACTCGACCTTCGACTTATGCCGACCACGCCTCGAGATTATATTTCACGATTCTGCAATGAACTTAAATTAAGCTCAAATGTTCAAGTGAAGACCAATGAAATCCTTGAGCAGGCCGCCAAATACGAGCTGACCAGCGGGAGAGGGCCGACGGGTCTTGCCGCGGCTTCCATCTATATGGCGTCTGTGCTCTGCGGCGAACGCCGTACCCAGCGAGAGGTCGCCGACATTGCAGGGGTAACTGAAGTCACTATCAGGAATCGGTACAAAGAGCTGGCGATGCGACTTGATATCCACTTCAGTCTCTAAGACCTAAGGATAGAACGTTTTTTTCGCGTAAAACCCTCGTGAAAAGCAGGGGTGGTTATTCCGAGAGTGGTGCTTTGTACTTATATTCCTGTAAGGCGAAGCCCCAGTCCTTTTCCACCTTCTTCATAATTGAGTCATAGTCGGTGTAATGATCGGGGCGCACGGATTTTTGGGTAGCTATATATTCCTTAAGAGTAGGCTCAAGGGCGGTGTAACCGTCTAGGTTGAATTGTTTGTAGACACTATGGACGGTCCGTAGAGGCTGTTTAATGAGGGTCTCGTAGCGGATTTCCATGAGATTCTCGACGGGAATCTTGTCTTTATCGTGGAGATATTTTTTCGTCATTTGTGTAAACAGAGACATCATATGGTGTTCGACTTCGTCCCATGGAGGCGGCGTCTGGACGCAGTAGAGGGGGATGACCTTGGTGATGAACTTTTTCTGCGACATGTAGAGGTCGTAGGGGTTACGGTAGCAGTAGATGAACTTCGCATTGGGGAACATCTCGAGGAGCTGGGGGATTTTCCCGGTGTTGTCCTGGTTCTTCAGGACGAGCTGCTTACCTTGGTTGTACATCGTACTTTTCTTCAGCAGTGTGAGGTAGGTGGTCTTCCAGTCTTCAATGGTCTGTGGTGTGGCATGCTCCATGCAGATGTAGTCGTTGTAGCGTTGCATGTTCTGGGGGAAGACCCAGCCGTGGTAGTACGAATAAGGCGAGAGGGCGCCCATAGCATAGATGTCTTCTTGAGGAAGGTCGGCGGAGAGGTCGGCGTCATCCATGGGTCGTTTGTTCGGCAGGCTTTTAATGACGATAGGTTTGAAGACCTTCTCTCCGCTGATGAAGAGTGAGGCGGTGAGGGTCTGGTAGGTAGTGAAATAACCGAATTGTGGGTCTCTGGTGAGCATGTTGTGGATGTAGGTGGTGCCGCAACGCCAATGGCCGATGATGAAGATCGGGTCTTTGGTGATTTTGGTATGCGCGATTTTTTTGTCGTAAGTGAAGCGTTCGCGGAGGAAAAAAGGAAACATGATAGAGCTGAGGGCGACGCTGTACGCGAAGCGGGCTGCGTACCTGGGGCTGACGTGGAAGTGGTTCTGGGCAAGCACGCGGAGAAGATTCGGTAAGGTGTAGCCGGCGAGGGGCGTGTAGGTGACCACTGAGTTCTTGGTGAGGTCGAAGTCCATAGGGCAAATATTATTGGAAGATGGTTTATAAAAGATGTGATACGGGTCTTGGTGAATGGCTAGCTATCGGATGTTCTTGAGAGATTATAAGAGAGTACGCCAAGCAGGTAATCCGTCTTTTCTTTTTTCGAGTTATACCTCTATCGCTTGCATTAATGCTTCTTCGGGCGTTATTTCTTTGATCCGTTCTTCTTTCACCCATTTATTGAAGGTGGATTCTTCGACAGGAAATTCAAAATCTCTTTTATTATTGAAGATTCGTAGACTATAGACATCCTTGTTTTTTCCACGTTCGAATTCATATAAAACAGCAAACGTAATGGTTATTTTTTCGCTTAATTTCAATTCGTAATAATGCCCCACTTTTATTTTTAAATTTAACATCTGACGTCTCTCCCAACGTATGGATTCAAAACTTCTCTTTCTTTAAAAATCTAACCTTGTCCATTTTCCAGGAGATGAAGACCCTGGATTTTCTCTGGGTTTCAACTGTTGTAGAAAAGGTATATCGATAATTTTACGGCCGCATCGGGAGCAGACGTTTATTCTCCAAAGCCTGAAAGGGATGTTAAGCCCGACTGGGACGTCTTGAGTTGGGGTTTATATTCCCAGCTCCTTATTTGTTCATGAATGAAATTGGAGTGTTGAAGCATGACTATCAATAAAGAAGTGGGGAAAGCATTATGTCTGAAATGATTGCTTATTGTGGGCTGAATTGCGAAGAGTGTAAGGCGTTCAAGGCGACTCACACTGGCGACTTTGAATGGAAGAAGCAAATAGCGAAACACTGGTCTGATCAAGGCGAGTTCAAGTTTGAGCCTAACGACGTTGACTGTCGGGGTTGTAAGTCAGAGTTGATTTCTGGTTTTTGTCGAAAACTCTGCCAGATAAGACCATGCGCGATGGAGAAGAAAGTCAAAACCTGTGCCCACTGCGACGAGTATCTATGCGATCATTTGAAAGAATATTTATCAACCGATCCTATCGCAACGAAAAATCTTCAAGAGATCCGGAAGACACGTCCCTAGCTAAGACGGACCAATTCGTGTCGCTGATTTATCGACAAAGTATAAATATGCATTGAGGATTTTATAAAGACAATATTATAGAGGAGGCGAAAAAATAATGATAAGAAAAAATATATTGAATTCTGTTGTAATAGTTGCCGTTGCCCTCGCGTTTGTCATGCCGGGGTCAGCCGCATTTGCTAACGTGAAAGAAACCAGGAGCACCCATTCAACGACATCTATGGGAAACCCATCAAGTTGGCTCGAAGAGGCAAAGTTGACCGCCTCAGACGGTGCACCACCCGCCTTTTACGGTTTTAGCGCTTCAATCGACGGAAACACAGCCATCGTAGGAGCCTGGATGCAAGGAGGCTTGAAAGGAGCCGCATACGTTTACACACGCACGGGGACCAACTGGACTCAGGAAGCCAAGCTGACAGCCTCAGACGGCGCCCCACCAGACGAATTTGGTTATTCTGTTTCGATTGACGGAAATACGGTTATCGTAGGATCCTATAACAATCTTGGTGGCAGAGGTTCAGCCTACGTCTTTGTCCGTACTGGGACGAACTGGACACAACAAGCGAAACTCCTAGCTTCCGACGGCCAATCTGGCGACGGGTTTGGCTATACTGTTGCAATCAATGGGAACACTGCCATGGCAGGAGCATGGAGAGATGAGAACTTAACCGGGGCTGCCTACGTCTACACACGCACCGGGACCAACTGGACCCAGCAAGCAAAGCTCACCGCCACAGACGGTCAAAATGAAGACTATTTTGGCTATTCAGTATCAATAAAGGGTAACTCCGCTATAGTAGGTGCACGAAATAAGGATGCTATCACAGGGGCTGCCTACGTCTACACACGCACCGGGACTACCTGGGTAGAAGAAGCAAAATTGATTGCCTCAGACGGTCAAGCCGGAGACCAGTTTGGCTTGTCGGTTTCAATCAATGGGGACACTGCTGTCGTAGGAGCACCGGGCAGTACTGGATTCACGACTGGGGCCGCCTATGTCTACACACGCACCGGGACCACCTGGACTCAGAAAGCACGGTTGGTTGGTTCAGACAGCCAACTGAATAGCGGGTTTGGTTGGTGTGTTTCGCTCAATGGGGATTCAACTTCATTTATCGCAGGATCACCTGGCGGCGATAACAATAATGGATCTGCCTATATTTTCACGCATTCTGGGGCCAACTGGACTCAGGAAGCCAAGCTGACAGCTTCAGACGCGACAGCGGGAGATTTCTTTGGCCTTTCTGTTTCCTTCAGTGGTGGCTCTGTTATCGCAGGAGCCTTTGGAGATGATGGCTATAAGGGATCTGCGTACGTCTTCGTAAAACCGGTTGTCCTTCAGATCGGGACCTTGAAAGGTGGATTAGGAGTCACAGCGACCATTAAAAACACAGGGGTCGCTTCTGCAACGAATGTCTCATGGAGCATCAAATTCGACGGTGGACTTGTTTTCCCCAAGGTGAAGACTGGTCCTATGAGCACGTTGGGAGCAGGGGAACAAAAAACTGCAAAAGCGATTGTTTTCGGCATCGGAAAAACGACAATCGTGGTGACAGCAACCTGCGATGAGGGAGCAATAGCACAGCTAAGTAAAACTGCGCTTGTTTTCGGACCCTTCGTCTTTGGAGTCGTATAGACTCCCACTCTTTTTTTTCTTTTTTCTAATACGTTTAACATCAACCTTAGAGACGATAGTACTAAACGTGAATCCGTTCTCATAACTATCAAACCGCCCGCATCATGATACTGTCACCGTAAGATTACTACATTCATGGGATCTTCTTCTGTTGAGCACTTTATGGCGTGGGTTTTAGAATCGTGTTTTTATTCTGGAAAACAGGCATGGAGTCTGCCAATGTAAATGAGTTATAAGAAAAAGCCGAATTCATAATTCATTCTCCTTTTAATCCCTTTGCTTCGATTTTTATTGTTTAACAACATTTAAATGATTCCAAAGGATAACAAAATAAAACCTGTGTTAGCAGGGGGGAAGAAAGTTTATGAAAAAAGCATGGTTGAACAAAAGTCTCATTTTTGGAATAGTAGTATTGTTTGTAGGGGCAAGTCTTCTACCAGGTACAACTGGGGAATGGTGGCCGATGTATGGCCACGACCTCAATCATTCTCACTATTCGTCATCGCCTGCACCTGATACAAACGAGGTTCTCTGGAGCTACACCACAGGCGGTGGGGTTGATTCTTCTCCTTCGGTGACCAACGGTAGAGTCTACGTCGGATCAGCTGACCACAAGTTGTATTGTCTCAATACGTCAAACGGCGCAAAGCTCTGGGAATACACCACAGGCGATGTGGTTTATTCTACTGCAGCGGTAGACAGCGGTAAAGTCTATGTCGGGTCATGGGACTCCAAAGTGTATTGTTTCAACGCGTCAACTGGTGTGAAGCTCTGGGATTACGCGACAGGCGGTTATGTAAGTTCTTCTCCTGGTGTGGCGAGTGGTAAAGTCTACGTCGGATCCTATGATTATAAAGTGTATTGTTTCAATGCGTCGACCGGTGTGAAAACCTGGGATTACACCACAGGAAGTTATATTAGTTCTTCTCCTGCGATAGCCAATGGACGAGTCTACATCGGATCAGCTGATCACAAGGTCTATTGTCTGAATGCGTCCACCGGCGCCAAACTCTGGGATTACACGACAGGCTCGAGTGTTTTTTCTTCCCCTGCAGTAGCCAATGGAAGAGTTTATGTTGGATCATGGGACGCTAAAGTGTACTGTCTCAATGCGTCGAGCGGTTCTAAAATCTGGGATTACACCACAGGTGGCTATGTAACGTCTTCTCCCGCAGTCGCCGGTGGAAAAGTCTACATCGGATCATATGATGACAAGGTGTACTGTCTCAATGCGTCGACCGGTTCTAAAATCTGGGATTACACCACAGGCTCTGATATAAAATCTTCACCTGCGGTTGCTAGTGGAAAAGTCTACGTCGGATCATATGATAATAAGGTCTATTGTCTGAATGCGTCGACCGGTGGGAAGAACTGGGATTACATCACAGGTGACTATGTTTATTCTTCGCCTTCGATTGTCGACGGAATAGTCTACATTGGATCGCATGACGGCACTGTGTTTGCTTTTAGCCATAATGCTGAATATCCTTGGCCGATGTTTGGCCATGACCCCGGTCGTTCTCGCTCTTCATTATCCTCTGCGCCGGATACAAACGAGGTACTCTGGAGCTATACCACAAGCGGTTGGATCGAGTCTTCTCCTGCGGTGGCCGATGGAAAAGTCTATATCGGATCAAATGACAAGAAGGTGTATTGTTTTAATGCATCTACTGGTGCTAAGCTCTGGGACTACACGACAAGTAGTGCTATTTATTCATGTCCTGCTGTGGTCAATGGAAAAGTGTACGTCGGATCATGGGATGGCAAGGTGTATTGTCTCGATGCGTCCACTGGTGCTAAGCTCTGGGATTACACCACCGGCTCTAGTGTTTATTCTTCTCCCACTGTGGTCAGTGGAAAAGTCTACATCGGATCAATTGATAATAAAGTATATTGTCTCAATGCATCCACTGGTGCTATGCTCTGGGATTACACCACCGGCTCTAGTGTATATTCTTCTCCCGCAGTGGTCAGTGGAAAAGTCTACGTCGGATCATATGATTACAAGGTGTATTGTCTCAATGCATCCACTGGTGCTAAGCTCTGGGATTACACCACAGGCGCTAATGTAAAATCTTCTCCCGCGGTGGTCAACGGAAAAGTCTACGTCGGATCATTTGATGACAAGGTCTATTGTCTCAATGCATCCACCGGTGCTAAGCTCTGGGATTATACCACAGGTAATTGGGTTTTTTCTTCTCCTGCTGTCGTCAGTGGAAAAGTCTACATCGGATCAAATGATGAAAAGATGTATTGTCTCAATGCGTCCACCGGTGCCAAGCTCTGGGATTACACCACCGGCTCTAGTGTTTTTTCTTCTCCTGCGGTCGCCAGTGGAAAAGTCTACGTCGGATCAATTGATAATAAGGTCTATTGTCTCAATGCATCCACCGGTGTCAAGATCTGGGATTACACCACCGGCAATTATATTATTTCTTCTCCAGCGGTAGCCAACGGAAGGGTCTATATTGGATCAGATGATGGCACTGTGTTTGCTTTTAGCCACAACGCTGAATATCCATGGCCGATGTATGGCCATGACCTCAGTCATTCTCGCTATTCATCCGCTTCTGCACCAAATACAAACGAGGTTCTCTGGAGTTACACAACAGGTTATGAGGTTACATCTTCTCCAGCAGTGACCAATGGTAGAGTCTACGTCGGATCTTTTGATGACAAGGTCTATTGTCTCAATGCATCCACCGGCGCTAAACTCTGGGATTATACCACAGGTAATTGGGTTTTTTCTTCCCCTGCGGTTGCCAACGGAAGAGTCTACGTTGGATCAGATGAACACAAGTTTTATTGTCTCGATGCATCCACCGGTGCTAAGCTCTGGGATTACACTACAGCGAACGATGTGCTTTCTTCTCCTGCGGTTGCAAACGGAAGGGTCTACTTTGGATCATATGATGGCAAGGTGCTTTGTCTGGATGCGTCGACTGGCGCCAAGCTTTGGAATTACACCACAGGCAGTACTATAACGTCTTCTCCTGCGGTTGCCAACGGGAAAGTCTACGTCGGATCATGGGACGATAAAGTGTATTGTCTCAATGCGTCCACCGGTGTCAAGATCTGGGATTATTCCACAGGATCTTTTGTTAGATCTTCTCCCACGGTGGTGAATGGAAGAATCTATCTCGGATCAGATGATTACAAGGTATATTGCCTCAATGCGTCCACCGGAACCAAACTCTGGAACTACACCACAGGCAATAGTGTTTATTCTTCTCCTGCAGTTGCCAGCGGAAAAGTCTACGTCGCATCAGAAGATGACAAGGTGTATTGTCTCAATGCGTCCTCCGGTGCCAAACTCTGGGATTACACCACAGGCAGTTATGTGACGTCTTCTCCTGCGGTTGCCAACGGCAAAGTCTACGTCGGATCATGGGATGATAAAGTGTATTGTCTCAACGCATCCACCGGGACCAAGCTCTGGGATTACACCACAGGAAATCATATTGAGTCTTCTCCTGCGATAGCCAATGGAAAAGTCTACATCGGATCAAATGATAATAAGATATATTGTTTTGGGTCCCTTAATCAACCACCAAACATTCCAAGCAACCCCACCCCAGCGAACCAGACCACAGACGTAGACGTTACCACTGACCTGGGTTGGACCGGGGGAGACCCTGACACAGGCGATACCGTTACCTATAACATTTATTTTGGTACGACCAACCCACCACCGATCGCATATTATAATTATTCAACTATCTCCTACGACCCCGGCACACTCAACGCTGGGACAACGTACTACTGGAAAATCATCGCCTGGGATACCCACGGTGCCTCAGCGGCAGGCCCCGTATGGAGGTTCACCACATACAACAATCCACCAAATACGCCATCGAATCCTAACCCCGTGAATCATGACACCAGTCTTTCTTTGAATGCTGATCTCAGTTGGACTGGTGGCGACCCTGACACAGGTGACACCGTCACCTATGACATTTATTTTGGTACGACCAACCCACCACCGATCGCATATTATAATTATTCAACTATCTCCTACGACCCCGGCACACTCAACGCTGGGACAACGTACTACTGGAAAATCATCGCATGGGATAACCACGGTGCCTCAGCAGCAGGTGTAGTATGGGATTTCACCACGAACTATCCACCATCATTTGGTACACCAACTCCTGCGAATGGTTCAACGGGAAACCCCTTGAGTCTGACCTGGAGCATCCCGATCAACGATCCCGATGGTGATCACTTCACCTGGACGATTCAATGTTCCAACGGGCAAACAAATAGTGGAACTGGTGCGAGCAATGGGACAAAAACCCTTTCGCTTTCAGGCCTCGTCTATTCAACGACCTATACGGTCTGGGTGAACGCAACCGACCCAAGCGGCAGTGGCCTGTATACAAGAAAATGGTACACTTTCACCACGAAAGCCAGCCTCCCACCCGTCTTCGGGCTCCCCAACCCATCAAACGGCTCCTCAAACAATTCCCTCAGCATCACCTGGAGCATCCCCATCAATGACCCTGAGGGAGACGCATTCACCTGGACAATCCACTGTAGCAATGGGCAGACCAGTACCGGGACGAATGAGCATAACGGGACAAAGACCCTTCCTCTCACCGGACTCGCATATTCAATAACCTATAAGGTCTGGGTGAATGCGACAGATCCCACCGGAAGCGGTTTGTACACCAGACACTGGTACACTTTCATTACAAGAATTAACCATCCGCCAAACCACCCGACCATCACTGGTCCGGCACAAGGGAAACCAAAGAAACAGACCACATACAATGTCACCGCGACAGACCCTGAGAACGAGCATGTGTACTACTTCATCGACTGGGGCGATGGCACGAACAGCAGTTGGCTGGGAGACTATCCCTCCGGACAAGTCATCAGCAAGACGCACGCCTGGACGAAAAAGGGGACGTATACGATAAAAGCCAAAGCAAAGGACATCAACGGCGCTGAAAGCGACTGGGCCACATTACATATTACCATGCCGTTGTCGAATAGGCCTCTGTATATCCGGTTCTTTGAATGGTTCTTTGAACGGTTCCCCGGCATCTTGCCAGTGCTACGCCAACTCTTGGGTAATTAACCATCTCCTTTCTTTTTCCTTTTTTTTTTCTTTTTAATCTGATATAGCCTGGAAAATATCGTGAACAGTGGTAGAGTTTGGTAACAAGAATGCATATCTTCAGTTCCAGTCTGATTTTTCTGCCATGAAAGAAAATGGGTCTGATGCAAGGTGCTTATAACCAACAGATGAATAAAAATGTAGTGCTATTTTTGACGCCCGCATTGGGACCTAGCGATAATTCTATAGTGCCAAACAGGAGAAAACAAACTCAAAAACCAGACGGTCTTGATCGCCAAGACTCTACAACAACTTACAGTACATAAAACTAACTCATTCGTAAGGTTATAGATGGCCAGAAGTGGTCCATGTTGAACTTTCGCGTAAACATTCAATCATGGCCCGATAATCATTTAAAATTTTATTTATTGCTTGAGAATTTTACAAACATCACCTGGCAAAGGATACTACGTCCTAGATCCGTTCCTCTGAGCGGTCAAGCAGTGAAAAGGTTGAATGACTCATGTTTTGTGCTAATTGATATAAAAAAAGAAAAGAAAAAAAGAGAGATGGAAGAGAAAAGTCTATCCGAATTTAGGATTAGAGAAAAAATGATTGAGGAGCAGATTCTCGAGAAGATGTATGTTCTTAATCTGGAAATCTGCTAGTATCGTTCCGTCAAATATCCCGATAATGAACTTCGGACCAATATATCCAATCTGGTTTTCCTTTGAAACGACAAGGTGTTCCCCGGATTGTAAAAACCTAGGTATTCCAAGATCGATATCGTAGATAAAGAGGAGCCGTGCTTTGAAGGAGAAATAGTCCCCGATATCAGACAGATTCGATATCAAACCAAGAAGAAACAGTGAATGTAACTCTGGTTCTGTTTCAAAATTCCAAATCGGTCCTAAGGTTGACGCGCCATAATTGTCCCAAGCGACAATTCGCCAGTAATATGGTGTTTCATAGTCCATTGATCCTGGGTTATAGGTTGTCTCAGTCTGATTAGTATTGACAAGTGGAGGCGGACTTGATGTTCCAAAATAGACATCATACGTTACCGCATCATTGTCAGGGTCGCCTCCTTTCCAATTCAACATGGTATTGATATCGACAAATGTTGAGCTGTTCGCTGGGCTGGGATTGCTTGGTTCATAAGGCGGGTTTTCCGACCTTGTCGTATAATTCCATAACGGTCCTACGGTCGATGACCCATAATTATCCCATGCGACAATCTTCCAGTAATAGGTGATATTAAACAACATTTTTCCTGGATTATAGGTTGTGGTATTTTGCCCGTATACTACAATTGGTGGAGGTAGGGATATGCCGAAATAGATATCGTAGGTAACCGTGTCTCCAACATCTGGATCTCCTCCATTCCAACTGAGATTTATAATTACATTGACATTTGTTGTTCCATTTGCTGGATTTGGATCATTGGGGGTGTATGGCGGATTATTAATTCTTGTAGTGAAACTCCATATCGGCCCATCAGTGTAAGCACCGTATTCATCTATTGCAACTATCTTCCAGTAATATATTGTACCAAAATCCATTGTACCAGGATTATAACTCGTAGAGGATTGCCCAGTTGAAACCAAAGGAGGATTACTACTTGTGCCGAAATACACATCGTATGATAAATTATCACTATCCGGGTCACTACAATTCCAACTTAAATCAGAGTTAATATCAACATCCATCGTTCCATTTAATGGAGAAGGATTAAATGGTAAATTAGGGAAATTATCAATAATAAATGAATAAATAGTTGAAATATTCGAATAATTATATATGTCATTCGCCCAAATGAAGAACTGATATGTGCCTATCTGAGAATATGTCTGGTTTAGGAAGTAACTGAGATTCATGGACAGGTTGTCAGTTGTATTATTTGGATAAGTGAGGTTGACATGTACTTCATCCGCACCACCCCAGTCAATTACATTGCAACTAATATTAACGTATCCTCCCACCTTTTGAAGATTGGGGTTGATTGTGATATTTGTTATAGTTGGTGGATCATGGTCCCATGTCGTTTTAAGGGGGAGAAAATCTTGGCCATATGGTGTATCCCCTAGTCCGTCACCATCTGTATCAGGACCACTGTAAGAGGTCCAGTAATTACCCCCCATGAAAGGTCCGCCCATAATATTTGTTCCAATTGTTTTACTAATGTTCCATTTGTTATTTCCCCAACCATCGGGAGATTTACTAAAATAATTGTTGTAGATAATGTTATTGTTGTTTGAACCATCATTATCGATGCAGTACCAACCGCTGCCCGTTATATCGTTCCCTGAAATGCGGTTGTTATTGGAACCACTAAGGCCAATACCGTACCATCCCAAGTTATATATGCTGTTGCCTGTAATGTTGCAATATTGGATATGGTCCAGGTAAATGCCGTACCATCCAGTTAATCTATTTTGTATATAAAATCCAGTAATTTTAACAGAAGAAGCTTTAACCCATAGTATATGCCAATAAGAACCTGATCCGTATAATGTAGTATTAGTTTTATTTTCACCAATTAGAGTTATTTGTTTGTCAATTACAATTTCCTTTTCATTATATGATCCGTGATACACAAAAACGGTATCACCAGAACTGGCGGCATTTATCGCACTTTGAATAGTAGTATAATTCCCTGGTCCACTCCCGCCAACATACAACCAACCACGATCTATTGGTTTAGGGCGTGTCGATTGGTTTCCATTGATAGCGGATACTGTACTTGCTCCAATAAACAGCACTATGATTCCAAAAACTACTCCTTTCCTGAACAATGCGTTTTGCATGAAAACTTATTCCTCCTTGAAGGGTATACAAAGATTGCTCCCTAATAAATGTTCTATCGAAGATTTATAAGAAAAAAGGAAAAAAGAGAAGGGGATTTTTAATATCCCAGCAGATGCCGCAGTATCAGGAACACATGCGGGAACCGCTCCAGCAACCACGTCAAGAACGGGAAGTGCATTCACCATCTGATGCACTATCTGTAAGTTGGAACGCTATAACCAGGATCAGCAACAACACCAGTCTCGGCACCAACTATATTTGCCATTAAGCTTTCAGATGCTGGATATCCACCGATCTTCAGCGTTGGGTCACCTATCAGTGGCCATTCTTCAACAGTTTTGCAATCTACCTGATCAGCCATGCCCGGAAATGTAGTTAAATATTTAGTGATTGTACCAGACCAAATATCTCCAAGGATTTTAGTACTGCTTTCATCGTAAGATTTGTAAAACATTCTTTCTAGATAACCGCCTAGAGCCTCAACACAGTCCGGGTCATTCACACCATCACCATCAAGGTCACCGTTCTCACCAACTGTACCGTACCCAAGACCAGTGTTTCCCAGCGTTGCAATAGAGCCTCCACCATTCTTACGGGTCAACCACTCACTCCACGACTCAGGACAAGGAGAGCCGTAGCACCAAGTATGATGAGTGTTTTGTTGGTCATCAGCCATTGTAGATAAAAGTGTAACATTGAACATGCTATTATGACAACCACCAACCACACACACTGGAAGCTTCTCGCCGTTAGAAAGTTTCATGAACTTATAAATATTTATCCCGCCAACCCAATTAAATATGTCAGGCCAATGCGTATCCCATACCATTGGATTGCCATGCCCATCAAATAGAAGGTTACCTGCCCCAGCAGATATTTCTCTTACAATGTTTGTAGGTGTTGGTGTATGCTGCGGGTCGGTATCTTTGTAGGATGCATACAGTTTTACAGGAGTAAACTTGGACATATAGTGCTCATATGTGTACGTAGTAGTATACTCTCCTTCGTAGATATTGGTGGGTGTATCGTTAAAGGAATCACCGCCTACAAGTATCATGTTATTAAACCATGATGAGGCGGCTGGTTGTTTCTCATAGTTTATAATCTTGTTTATCATTATTCCTAATTCTATTTTATTACGGCATGTAAGTCGACCTACGGCAACGTCTGGAACCAGATCTATTATATCTTTACTCATACCATACCATTTTGCAAATATGCCGTCATGATTGGAGTCCCAACTTGAGAAATGACCTTGACTATCGTATATATCAGCATAGTAAAGATCACTAATATAACCTGGATCGTATACATCTCCACTATCTCGAAGATTTGTATATCTCACTGGTACAAGCCAATCTTTTGAACCTTGATTCGTATCATCTCTTGGGGTGCCAGTTATAAATGAATCCATGCCGCCCACAAGCATTATGTATTTGGTTCCATTATTAACTGCGGATTTAATGAAATATTTTATCTGTTCTGGTTTATCAACGCCGCTGAATTCGCTGTATATATCATCGGTCATCTTGAGCGCTGTGGAAATTCCGTGACTGTTTTTTTCATCAACTAACTTTTGCAATTCATTTGAGAACTGTGATGGAGCTATTATTACTAAGTCGGATTCCCCTGACCCAAATGTAATTGGTTGAGTTGATACTTGATAAGTTATTGTTAAAACACCGTTCTCTACATAGTTTACTGTATTGGTTGCAGGATTGTATCTTGCAGGATAAGTCTCTATCGTTAAAAGTGTTACATGATTACCATTGCTATCAAGTCCTCCCTTTGGATAATAGCTAACCCAGTTATCCGGGAAGAGGTTATCTGAGTTGTAAATTATTTGATCTATGATGTACTGAGTAACAGAATTTTGAATGTCAGGTATTATTGGCTGCGGAGCAGGTAAGATTTTGTGCTGCAACATTATGGTTTTTACTTCTTGAGGTGTAAATTCCACATTAATTATATTGGTTCCAAACGGGAAAGACAGAGTTTTTTCATACATGGGCAATATGGGTTGACCTGCATGATATAATTGAGCGTTTGCACTTCCACCATTATTCAATAGCACAAATGTGGTTTTATCAATCGTTTTCTCTGTAATAGTAGGCACTGAAAATTGTAAATTTATCGACTCTTGATTGGCACCAGCCGCTTTTCTTTTAACCATTCCTATTACAGCAAAACTATTTATTAGAAGCAGTCCTGCTACAAAAAAAGATATTATTAATTTTTTCATTTACTACCCCCATAATTAGCGTATTTTAAACAATATCCTGCTATTAAATATTTCGATTTTCAGTTCCGAATGTCTTATACCGAAATTAATGAAAGTCAGAACAATTGGGAAAAACTACCTCTATAATCTACAAAATTTACGTTTTCAAATAAATGCCTCTTATTTGTTTTCGGGGATTCTCCTTAGAGAGGTTGAGGTTTTTCGATCCCCCTTTATTTGAAGCATTAATCTCCAATGTAAATGGCTAAGGTTAAGATGCGAGAATTGGTATTCTGATTTATTAGTTGGGAGATAAATTCTGACTCCAACCATCCGAGTCTCGGGATACTGTCTCCGAGATAGCGCTACATTAATGCAATCTTCTTCTGTTGCGATTTTCAAGGCGTGGGTTTTCGAATCGTATTTTCGTGCTTGGAAATAGCCACTAAATCTGTCAATATAGAACCCATGTTTATTGCTAATCAAACAAAAAAAAAGAAAAGAAAAAAAGAGGTTACGAGAGCCGCTGCTGTTTGATAAGGATGATAGTCATCTGCTGTTGTGACATCTGCAGTTGGCCTGTGTCGAGAAGTTGTGCTTGAGCAAGTGTGGCGCCGTCGACTGGCCGCTGAGTTCATCAGCCAGAGCCGCGACCTCGTCGCTCGCATTCGCGTTGCCTGCAACGTCGTAGGCGATGGCTTTGGCAATCTTGCCGGACCCTTGATAGATCCATTGGTACGGCCCTGGAGCAATAACGGTGCCCTGTAGGACGTTGTCGATGTAGAACTCGACTTTGGCGATGCCGCTGGTCGTATCGCTGACATCGGCTGCAAGGAGCCATTTCGTCTTCAATGGATTCATTGCCGTGACCGTGAGGTTAATGGTAGGCGCGGTCTGGTCTATCTTGAAGGCAAACGGGCCCTTCACCGACTCGGTATTCCCTGCATAGTCTATAGAGTAATAGCTCAAAGTATGGGAATCATCTGCGGAGATAATAATTGGCACGTTGTACTTCATCCAGCCACCAGAGTCGATCTTGTAGTAGGTGCTGTTGACTCCTGACGGTCCTCTACTCGTTGTGGGATTTGATTTACCGGATAATGGCATTGGTCGGCTGGGGTCAGTGGCCGTGAGTGTGATTGTGACGCTGCTGGTGTACCAGTTGTTGTTACCCGCTATCCCTGAGAATGCATGAGCTGTCACCGGCCTTGTCTTGTCAATCTTGAAGGTGAATGGACCTTTGATGGATTCCATGTTTCCTGCTTTATCCACTGAATAGTACTTTAGTGAATGATTGGTCTCAGAGGAGACTACAACGGAGGAGACGTAGGTCATCCAGCTGCTCCCGTCGAGTTCATAATAGGTATGATTGACTCCTGAAGTCGCATCAGTCGGAGTGAGCGTGATGGTGACATTGCTGATGAACCAGCCGTTGCTCCCTATCGTTCCTGAGAAGGTATGGGATGTTGTTGGTTTGGTTTTATCGATTTTAAAGGAGAATGGGCCTTTCACCGATTCTGTGTTTCCTGCTTTGTCTGTCGAATAGTACTTCAGGGTATGCGAGGCTTCAATTGATACATTCATCGGTGAGGTATACGGGGTCCAGCTGCCACTATCCACCTGATAATACGTGTGATTGACTCCGGATTCACCGTCTGCTGCCGTCAAGGTGATCGTGACGTTACTAACATACCAACTATTGTTACCCAAGGTCCCTGAGAACGCATGGCTCGAAACTGGTGGTGTTGAATCTACTATTGTTGTGAATTTCCATATTGGTCCTACTGTTGAGGCATCATGGTTGTCCCAGGCGATGATTCTCCAATAGTAGGTTGTGCTATAATCGAGTTCAGAGAGGTTATACAAATTGTCTGTTTGATTGCTGATCACCTGCGGTGGCGGACTTGCGTTCCCGAAGTATATGTCATAGGTCACTGTATCGCCTTGATCAGGTTCGCCACCAGTCCAACTAAGGAGCGTGTTTACCGGAATATTACTTGCGTTGTTTGATGGATTCGGGTTGTTTGGTGTATATGGTGGGTTGTTTACTTTAATGCCGAGATCATGGTAACAGCCTGCTGCTATTTGAATAAAACTTGTGTTTGGTTCTGGTACGTTACACTGACCATACCAGTTCTGCCCCCAGGCTTTAATCGAACCATCAGCTTTCAAACCAAGACTAAGACCCCCTCCTGCTGAGATTGCGATGAAGTTGGTATTTGGTTCCGGTACCGTGCACTGGCCTTCATAATTCCGTCCCCAGGTGATAATCGAACCATTGACTTTTAATCCAAGACTATAGCGATGACCCCCTGAAACAGCGATGAAGTCGGTATTTGGTTCAGGCACTGTGCATTGACCATTTTCGTTCCATCCCCAGGCGACAATCGAACCATCAGCCTTCAAACCAAGACTATGAGCATCGCCTGCTGAGATTGCAATGAAGCCGGTATTTGGATTGGGGACGTTACACTGACCAAACTGGTTCCATCCCCAGGCAATAATTGAACCATCGGCCTTCAAACCAAGACTATGACGATAGCCTGCTGAGATAGCGATGAAGTTGGTGTTCGGTTCTGGAACATTACACTGACCATCCCCATTGTTCCCCCAAGAGACAATCGACCCATCACGCTTCAGACCAAGACTATGAAACCAGCCTGCTGAGACCGCAATGAAATCGGTGTTTGGCTCTGGTACATTACATTGGCCGTAGTCGTTGTTTCCCCAGGCGATGATGGATCCGTTTGCCTTCAAACCCAAACTATGGTAATAGCTCGCTGAAATTGCAATGAAGTCGGCATTCGGCGCTGGTACAATACATTGACCATTATCGTTGTCTCCCCATGCTATAATATACCCAGGTTGTAATGTGGTAAAACTCCACACAGGGCTAGATGTCGATGCACCGTGATTATCCCAGCTGACTATCTGCCAATAAAATGTGGTGGTTAGCTGCATCGTTCCAGGATTATATGTCATCCCTGTTTGGTTGCTGACGCTCTTTGGTGGTGGATTGGTTGTCCCAAAGTAGACATCATACGTGACGGTGTCCTCTGGGTCAGAGTCTCCACCGAGCCAGTGTAAGAGCGTATTGATGTCCACATTGGCTGCTCTATCGTTTGGTGAGGGATTGGTTGGGGTATTTGGGAGCAGGTTAATGACCGTGATTTGTTGGGTTGTGGTGTTGGTGGCTCCGCTCTCATCGGTGACGTTGAGTGTTACAGTATAAGGTCCACTTGTTGTATATTGGTGAGTGGAGTTTTGTTGTGTAGAAGTTACTCCGTCTCCGAAATCCCATGTCCAATTCGTGATGAATCCGTCGGTGTCGTAAGAGGTGTCAGTAAATTGAACCACAACATTGGTAGTTATGTTCTTTGGTGTATACGAAAAGTTTGCAGTCGGTGGTTGATTCGGGGCGAAGTTAAAATCCTCACGACCGTATCCATTATTATATCTATTACTCACTTCACTTTGATTCAATACTTTGTTGTATAAAACAACCTCATCGATTTTACCTTGGAAAAATCCATAACAAGAAAATTGGCACCCTATTCGTAAAGGATCGTTTGTGCGGAAACTCGGTATGAGCGTATCTGATTGTATTGTACGATTAACCAGGGTGCCGTCCAGGTAGATACGTACCCCTGCAGCATGATACGAACCATCTAATGTGACGATAACATGATGCCATTCATTATCCGAGAGGGTCACATTACTAATAACCCAAAGACGGTGTGCACCATTATCATGATAGGAATCGAATTGAATCTCTCCAGAGGGTGTTGTTGTAATTTCCCAGCCGATACTGCTTTCGTGCTGCAGTTTGGTTACTAGCCCAGAGTAGTACCCATGAACATTACCGTTAATCCAACATTCGACGCTAAATGCCTGATTGCATTCATAATCACCAGCTCTTGCATTGATCGCTTGCACATAATCATCGACACCATCAAACAGTAAACAGTTGTGCAGTTTCCCAGGAGTCCAAAGAGGATTTACACCCATGTTTTGAGTTGTGCCATAATAATTATTACCACTGCTATCTGCGACATTGGTACCCACGGTTTCATTCATATGATAAACGAGGACAGGCAAAGTTGGACCAAAAGGAGGCATCCACCCATTTGGTTGCATAAATGGATACAAGTCTTGGTTGCTCCCACCAGAGATGTTGTATGGGGTATTACCGATGCCATCACCATTACCATCTATACCTGTGTAATCAGACCAGTAGTTTCCTTCATTCAACGATGAATTGAACCATTGGTTGATATTTGGATCACTAACTTGTATCGGGTTATTTATAAAGTTATTATGATATATAAGATTATTATTGAAAGGTTCGCCAAAACAAGGCGCTATTCCAATATCGTTATCTAATAAAATATTATTTTTTATAATATTATTTGAAGTGTAACTTAATCTAAAAGCACGTGTATTGTTTGAGATAGTATTGCCAGATATTATGTTGTTATAGACACTATGTAATATGATACCCATACCATAGGAACCAGTGCCGTGACTATCAGATATAAAATTATCAGAAACAATATTGTTATTGCTTCCTTCATGAACCATAATTTGTTGGCCGTTTTTAAAAAATCTGTTGTCACACACATTGTTGTTCGTACTATGAACCAAATAGACTCCTCTCCCCCAATTTGAATGAATAATGCTATTTTTTATAGTATTTTTATAAGATGAATCTGTTCGAAACCCATCAAAGTTATTACAGATTATATTGTTCACTATAAAACAGTCGTGTACATTCTCAAGATGGATTCCGACCTTTGGAAACATTGTTGCATTCTCAATTGAAAATCCTGAGACATTTACCCAATTAGCAGTGATACATATAGTATCATCAACCCCACTTCCAATAATATAGGTTATATTCTTATCTTCCCCGATAAGATTTATTGTTATGGTAATAACTACATTTTCATGATATATTCCATTGTAAACAAAAACTGTGTTACCAGGGTTTGTTGCATCGATTGCACTTTGGATTGTTGTGTAATTCCCTGGTCCACTCCCGCCAACGAACAACCAATTACCACGATCCATTGGTTTAGAGCGTGTCGATTGGTTTCCATTGAGAGCGGATACGACACTCGTTCCAGTCATCAAAACGATTATTCCAAAAATAAAAAACTTCTTCAACAAAATTCTTCGCATAACTTTTGCCTCCTCCATTCTACAATTTATTTTCTAAATTACCATCTATATTTGCATTCTTTGCATTCATAAGTTTTTGTCAATTTTCCCATCGAAAATACTCCCCACAACACTGCAGAACCCGCTTTGCTCATTCCACTTATTTTTTCCACATTTAATGACTTACAATTTGGGCATAGTATTTGTTGAGGTTGTATTGGATTTCCGCAATTCGGACAAGATACCGCACTACTTGATATCTCTTTTTTACATTCAGGACATTTAATTAAAGTCATATTTCCTTTGCCTCCTTCCGGATTCTGGCTGTATCAGGTAGGCGATTTATATCATTGTGTATAAAGGCATATAAGTATGTGAAATTATTGTAAATTTATTACGTGATTGTGTAAAAAGGTATCTATAAAAAACATGGCTGAGAAACCATGCTCATGTTCATACAAATAATTTCATCACGCATACAACACCATTGAAGTTCGGGATACTGTTGCCGAGATAGCGTTACATTCATGGATTTTTCTCCTGTTGCTATTTTCAAGGCGTGGGTTTTCGAATCGTGTTTTTGCAGTTGGAAACAGCCCCTGAATCTGTCAATATAGAACCCATGATCATTGCTAATCAAATAAAAAAAAGAAAAGAAAAAAAGAGGGTTTAGTACCCTAATAGATGTCGTAGTATCGGTAGCGTATGCGGGAACCGCTCAAACAACCGCGCCCAGAACGACAAGAATAGTATATCGAATGATATCGGCATCTTAACACTCAGAGAAGCCCAGTCGCTTTCCGTTCCATAAATATCCTTGGCTTTGGCTTTAATCGAATAGGTTCCTTTTGACCAGGCATGTGATCGGGTTATACCATGTCCAGATGGATACGGGCCAAGCCATCCACTGCTCGAATTATCTCCCCAGTCAATGAAATAGTATACCTCATCATCATTTGGATCTGTGGCGTTGAACGTGTAGGTGTGTGGTTGTCCTGTTTTTCCACTTGTTGGACCCGTGGTAGTCGGTGGATTTGGTGGTTGGTTTTGTTGGTGAGGACCAAAACAATAAATGCGACCATCACATGAGCCAACGTATACATTTCCATTCGCTATTGAAGGAGAAGAACGTATAATGTCATCTGTAGTGAAGTTCCAGAGGAGTCCACCGGTTGTGGCATCAATGCAATGTATTTTCTTATCATTTGATCCTATGTAGACTTTTCCGTCGGCGATAGCTGGAGAAGATTCTGTATAAGTCCCGATTGTATAGCTCCAAAATGGTGCACCAGATGTTCCATTTATACAATATAAATAGAAGCCCGCAGCTAGGTAGACTTTTCCATTGGTCACCGCAGGGGCACCATTTAGACCTGATTCGGTAAGTAAGGTCCAGATGACTCCGCCGGTTGATGCATCCAAACAATGCACCATATTATTTTGGTGTGATTCTACGTAGACTTTTCCATCGACAACAGCAAGAGAAGAAGCGCTCTGGTAGCCTGTGTGATAATTCCAGATGAATCCGCCGGTTGATGCATTTAAACAATATACATAACCATCCCAATTTCCTGCGTAGATTTTTCCACCGAAAACCGCAGCAGAACAATAAAACTCACCTCCAGCGACGTAAGTCCAGATGACTTCGCCGGTAGATGCATTCAAACAATACAAATAACGATCATCTGCTCCTGTGTATACTTTTCCATCATTTACCACAGGAGAAAATAAAATTGCACCACCAGTAGTATAGCTCCAAAGGAATCCACCAGTTGATGCATTCAAACAATACACTTTATAATCATATGATCCGACGTAGACTTTTCCGTTGGCAACCGCAGGGGAAGAACCTACTTGGTTACCAGTATTGTAGATCCAGAGAACTTCCCCATTTAATGCATTAAAACAGTACACCCTGCCATCCAAAGACCCTACGTAGACTTTTCCATCGACAATCGCAGGAGAAGAAGTTACTTCGTTAGCGGTGGCGTGGTCCCAAATAACATTACAGTTATCTGGTGCTTTGGATGTCGAATAGCGAGATTGACTTGAGTCATGTCCATACATAGACCACCAGTCAGTATTCGATGTATATGCCACCTGATTAGAACAATTTCTATTAGTAGTGTTTATGATTCCAATAGCATTCGGTATTGCTAGACTTGAGACAGCCAGAATCATGGCTAGTCCTATAACGATGGTTTTTTGGTAAGGTCGCATACAATTCCTCCTTTGATGGATACAATAAGTGCTTCCCTAATAAATGTTATTTCATTATCCTTTCTCAATTATAAAAAGGAATCCTACATTGATGAATCCTTTGTAGTTCTTGTCAATGAACATTTTTTCTCCAGAGATATAGGTATAAAAATTCATTGGATGGAAAGTCATAATCCGAGTTTTGACTGCATTGAAACTGATGTAGTCTCCTACGGTTGAAAGGTTGGTGATTTTACCGTAGATAATAGACAGCTTGGCTGGATTGTTCCTCACTGAAATCAAACAAGAAGTATTTTTGAATCCCTCCTTTGAGGCAGTAATCTCAAAGGTAGTATCTGCTTCGACCTTTGGAGCTACAAGATAGATTCTTCCCATTGCATCTGTTTGTTCTGTTTGATTGTTAAATTTAACAATAGCTCCTTGAACAGGCTTGTTCAATAAGGATTTAACAGTGACGATAAACTCAGACATCTCTGGTACTATTGAATTAGACAGGCTTATATTTATACTAATGTAGTTTTCAAAAGGATGCATCAGAGGATAATTATCTTGATTACCATTGTCAGGGATAAGATAGGGTGTGTCGCCAATACCATCACTGTTATTATCTTGGCCCATGTAATTTGACCAGTAGTTTCCTTGACTTCCGTTATCCCAGAAGTTACGGCTATCATCATTGGCATTTCTTTTATTGGAAATGAAATCATTGTGATAGAATAAATTACTAGGACATCCTCCATAAACATCGACAGCCAGGTCGCTATTAGTAAAAATATTATTGTGAATTGTCGTACAAAAGACATAACAACTGAGATACAGGCTTTCGTTATTAGAGGAAAAAACATTGTTGAAGCATGAAGAATATTTAGTACTACCTAAATACAACCCCCAATAATTGTCAAAAAATGCGTTCCCACTGACTATGTCATTGTCACTATCATAAATAACCAAACCACATAGATGGTTATCTCTGAAGATATTGTTCTTGACTAAACTATCATTCCCGAAACATGACAAAATATAGAGACCATATCGTGAAGAATTTTGGATAGTGAATCCAGATATAGTTATGTGAACACTGGAGATAAAAAAAGTATCGACGCCTGAGGTATTCATACCATCAATTATAGTCTTTTCTTTGTCTTCCCCTAAAAAAGTAATATTGTTTTTAGATGAATCCAAAAGGAGATTCTCATAATAAATCCCTTTGTAAACGAAGATGGTATCCCCAGAGCTAGCATTGTCAATTGCACTTTGGATAGTAGTGTAGTTCCCAGATCCACCCCCACCAACATACAACCAATTGCCACGATGCATTGCCTTAGGGCATGTCGATTGGTTTCCATTGAGAGCGGATACGACACTCGTACCAACAAACATTAGAGTTATTCCAACAACTAATCCTTTTACCCAGAGACTATTTTGCATTTCTTGTTCCTCCCTTTAAGCGATAGCAATCATCTTTCTAACAGTATGAAGCATGCCAGTCGTTGCTGCCTGGGACTGCCCGGGGAGTTCATCAACTAAGATACCAGCCTGGGCACTTGCCCAATTACCTGCGTTATCATAGACGATAGCTGAAGCGACTTTCCCGTCCCCTTGATACGTCCAATTAAAGGGACCGGGGAAGTGAATCGTTCCTAAGAGTACATTATCCATGTAAAATTCAACCTTCGTGACTCCACTGGTCGCATCATACACGTCCGCCTCAAGGAGCCATTTCGTTTTAAGTGGGTTCAGTGCCGTGACCGTGAGGTTAATAGTAGGCGCGGTCTTGTCAATCTTGAAGGGGAACGGGCCCTTCGTTCCTTCAACGTTTCCTGCATTGTCCACTGAATAATAGCTGATAGTATGAGACCCATCTACCGTCACCGTGAATGGTACCGTATACTTCGTCCAGGCCCCAGCATCAATCTTGTAGTAGGTCGCGTTGATGCCGGAAGGTCCTCCACTTTGAACAGGGGCTGGGGAATTGGTCGGTAGGAATGGACGACTGGGATCCATGGCCGTGAGGGTGATGGTGGCGCTGCTGATGTACCAACTGTTGGTTCCCGTTATTCCTGTAATCGTATGGGCTGTCACTGGTTTGGTCTTGTCTATCTTGAAGGTGAAGGGTCCTTTAATCGATTCTGTATTCCCTGCCTTGTCTACTGAATAGTACTTTAACATATGATTGCTCTCTGTGAAGACTACAATGGATGCGACATAGGTCGTCCAGCTGCTCCCATCGAGTTGATAGTAGGTTTGGTTGACTCCTGAAGTCGCATCAGTCGGAGTGAGCGTGATGGTGACGTTGCTGATGTACCAGCCGTTGCTCCCTATTACTCCTGAGAAGGTATGGGATGTTGCTGGTTTGGTTTTATCAATTTTGAAGGTGAACGGGCCTTTCATCGATTCTGTGTTTCCTGCTTTGTCTGTGGAATAGTACTTCAGGGTATGCGAGGCTTCAATTGATATATCCACTGGTGAGGTATACGTGGTCCAGCTACCACTATCAACTTGATAATACGTGTGATTGACTCCGGATTCACCGTCTGCTGCCGTCAGGGTGATTGTGACGTTACTGACATACCAACTGTTGTTTCCTGAGGTCCCTGAGAACGTATGGGCCGAAACTGGTGGTGTTGAGTCTACTATTGTTGTGAAGTTCCATATTGGTCCTACTGTTGAGGCATCATGGTTGTCCCAGGCGATGATTCTCCAATAGTAGGTTGTGCTATAATCGAGTCCCGTGATGTTATATGAATTGCCTGTCTGATTGCTGGTTACTTGTGGTGGCAAACTTGTGGTCCCGAAGTACACATCATAGGTGACGGCATCACTTGGGTCAGGATCACCGCCACCCCAGGTAAGAGTCGTATTGATAGGAATAGTATCTGCTCTGTTGACCGGTGATGGGTTGTATGGCAAGTATGGTGGTTGATTGATGACTATAATTTGTTTGTTAGTAGTGCCGGTGGTCTCGTTGTTATCAGTTACTGTTAACGTTACTTGGTATGTCGCTTGAACGAGGTATCGATGTGTCGGGTTTTGAACGGTTGAGGTGGTATTATCGCCGAAATCCCATGACCAATTAACGACAGATCCATCACTATCGTATGAGGTATCATTGAATAGGATGGTGTCGTTGGTTGTCGGATTAAGAGGGGTATAGGTAAAGTTTGCAACTGGTGGCTCATTCAAAGGTCCTTGTCTTGGTAGCACGCCATTAAATAGAACCTCTGTGACAGGGGAAGCCGGTCTAACAATTTTGATATGCATACTTGTAACTGTTATATTAGTTGCAAATAGTTTTATATTAGAACAAGGATGATTGGGGTCAGAACTATAAGTTCCACTAACTATGGGATTACTCATTCCATTGGATAAATCTTCCAGAATATAGCCATTGTGACCATTAAATCTAAATAAGTAAGTATGGTCCATATCAACATAATCAAAGTAAAGACCTCTAGATTGACCGTCATCTGCCCAATAACCAGTCCATGGACTTAATTCTATAGTAAAGTTATCTACAGTTATTGGGGTTTTAGAAAAATACTTTATTTGCCAAGGAGAACTTAAAACCCCAATTCCCAAATAAAGTCCTACCCAGTTAGGATTACCATAAAGGGCATACATATCTATAGAATTAGGATAATATTGTATGGTACCAGAAGAGATATTTGTAATCATATCCCAATTAGAAGCTGCTCCTGTTTTAGAAAATTCAGGTAATATTTCTCCAGTAGTTATATTTCTTATAACTATTATATCGTGAGAATCATCCACTTCAACTATTCCTACAGTTCTAGTTGTTGGATTATCATAATAGAGACCTACTCCAAAATTAATAGGTGGTTTTTGTGGTCCTTCTCCCCCGGGATACATCAAAGGATACAAATCCTGGTTGCTTCCACCAGGGATGTTGTACGGTGTATCGCCGATACCATCAACATTTCCATCAGAACCTGTGTAATCAGACCAATAATTACCCTGTTGAAGCGTAGTATTGTACCAAGTATCGGTATATACATCATATGCGTTTTGATCATTGTTTACAAAATTATTAAAATAAATGACGCAACCGCCACCCCCACAGTCAGGGCTTAGAGAAGTATCTAATCCATATCCAACATTGTTACTAATATTACAACTAATAACAGTAATCTCACTTACGCCACAATGGTGGTACTCCGAATACAGTAAAATACCATTAGCCATGTTGTCACTTATTTTACAACCGGAAATAGTGATTAAATAAACATTGCAATGGTTACCATTAGCATGCAGATAAATACCGCTGGCAGAATTATTCAATATTGTACAGTTTAAAATAGTATTATCTTTGATATGGCAGGCTTTCCCACAGGATTCAATATGGATTCCATTGGCATCATTATTGCATATGATACAGTCCGAGATAGTCGTATTGACGCTACAGAATATGGCGGATGGAGAAGAAGCGTAACCATATATGTGTACCCCGTTTTCACTCGCGTTTCTTATAGTAAAACCAGAAATAGTGTCGTAATCATGATTTCCAATGTAGACAGCATCGCCTACCCCGTTTGCATCGATAATGGTTGTATTCTTGTCTTCTCCGAAAACGTTGAGATAGCTCTTGCCGATAATGACATTCTCATAATAAATTCCTGATTCAACATAGATCGTATTTCCTTCTACAGTGTCTGGGTCATCGATTGCGTTTTGGATGTTGTAGAAATCTTCTCCGGTATTGAGATTATGAACAGTCTTGTTTGGTGGTTCTGCGATGATGATATTTGTAGTAAAAGAATTGGCTGCTCCAGCATTATCAGTAACTGCAAGGTTTACCAAATATGTGCCTGAGGTCGTATATTGATGAGTGGGATTCTGCATCGTAGAAGAATTCCCATCTCCGAAGTCCCACGACCAGGATACGATAGTTCCATCGGTGTCTGTTGAGTTATCATTGAATTGGATGGTGTCGTTTGTTGTTGGATTCTCTGGTGTATAGGTGAAGTTTGCGGTTGGTGGTTGATTTTCTTTTGCGAACAAGTACGCCGATCCACTCGCTCCATCATGACCAGGTGCTCCAATGAGAGCGGTGGTATCATCAAGAGAAACAGAAACCCCAAATATGTCCCCTGCTGCACCGTCTGAGGCGAGGAGTTTGGCTTGTTGCGTCCAAGTGGTTCCAGTGCGGGTGAATACATACGCAGAACCAGAACCGGTTCCATTGTCATCATCGCCGTGTGCTCCTATTAGGGCGGTGTTTCCCGAAAGAGAAACAGAGTAGCCAAAATTATCCGATTCTGCTCCATCTGAAGCGAAGAACTTCGCCTGCTGATTCCAGGTAGCCCCAGTATGGGTGAAAACGTACACCGATCCCTTAGCATCATTTACGAATCCTCCGATGAGGGCGGTGTCTCCCGAAAGAGAAACAGATTCGCCGAAATAATCCCCTGCTGCGCCGTCTGAGGCGACGAGTTTTTGCTGCTGCGTCCAAATGGTGCCCTCCCGGGTGAATATGTACGTTGAACCTGAATTAGCTCCGTTGTCATCATCTAATGGTGCTCCGACGAACGCAGAGTTTCCAAAGATAGAAACAAAGCAGCCAAACGTATCCCCTGCTGCACCGTCTAATGCAAGGAGCTTGGCTTGCTGGTCCCAGGTGGTACCTGTGCGAGTGAATACATACACTGAACCAGAATCTACTCCGTTATCGTCATCGTTGTATGCTCCGACGATGGCAGTGTCACCAGAAAGAGAAACAGAAATACCAAACAAATCCCCTGCTGCACCGTCTGATGCAAGGAGCTTGGCTTGTTGCGTCCAAGTGGTTCCAGTGCGGGTGAATACATACGCCGACCCAGAACCATATCCATTGTCACTATCCCATACTGCGCCGATGAGAGCGGTGTCACTCGATAGTGAAACAGATATGCCAAAAAAATTTCCTGTTCCGCCGTCTGATGCGAGGAGTTCTTGTTGCAAAGTCCAATTGGTACCGGTGTGGATGAATACGTACACTGATCCCTTGAAACCATCATCACCTGGTACTCCGATGAGAGCGGTGTCACCCGAAAGAGAAACAGAATAGCCGAAAAGATCATTTGTTCCACTGTCTGAGGCGAGGAGTTTTTGCATTTGAGTCCAATTTTCCGGAGGACGAGCTTCCGCTATAATGATAGTTTGTACTAGAGAATTAGAAGCGTTATCGTTATCGGTTATCATCAGAGTAACATTGTAGGTTCCAGCAGTGAAGTATTGATGAGTGGGATTCTGCATCGTAGAAATGTTTCCATCTCCGAAGTTCCACGACCAGGATACGATAGTTCCATCGCTGTCTGTTGAAGTATCAGTGAATTGAATCACATCATTTGTTGTAGGGTTTTCTGGTGTATAGGTGAAGTTCGCATGAAGAGCACTGAATAATGCCTTTATCTCATCTACAGTTAATGCCCTATTATAAACGCGGACATCATCCATTATGCCATTAAAAAACCGATGATCCCCATCAGGCCAGAATCTTCCTATATTAACTGGATTGCTGGTTTCAGTATTTAAAACCCTATATAAAGATCCAGAATCCACAATATCTGTCAGAAGGTCCCCGTCTTGATAGATTAATAAATCAGCTACTCGGGGGTTAGGTATATCGGGAACAATATAGGTATAAAAATGCCATTGGTTGTCCCATATATTAGCTTTATAACTAACTCCACCCTGTGATACATCGATTCCAGCGCCTTCATCATTGCCCCAGGCTGGTACTCCTACTCTAAAGGTATCACCAGGAGATACTAAGTTTCCGCCATAAGATAAAATCATTTGAGTTGAGGATTGTGCGGTTTTTGCCCAAGCTGTTACTGTCCTTGGTGATCCACCAGATGGACCAGCATATGGACATTCGATATAATTATCGTTGCCGTTAAAGGCTAATGCATATCCAGACCCAAATGGGGTGTCCCTCGTCCAAGTTGCACCATAAATTGTCCCATCATTGCCAGTTGGTGAAGAATCGTAGGCAACGGTTCCATTTCCATCATTAAAATTCCAATACCCAATGAGACCATCTGTAAGATTAAAAGTCGGCGTGCCACCATTTAAAGGGTAAGGGGGTTGTTCATTTATTTTTTTTCCGATACTGGACCCAAAGCTTGTTCCAACGAACAGCAGTATGATTCCTATGACTAATCCTTTCGTCCAAATCCTTCTTTGCATCTGCTTTTCCTCCTTTACCTTATATTAGTCTATTGCAAAAAGCAATAATAAATCGTAAACCAATCAGTCCATGATATTCCTTTAAGATTTTGAACCTCTCCCCATAGTTGTAGACGTTGAAACTGGGTGGAATGAATGTCATCACTCTGGTTTTCACAGCCCCAAAGAAGATGTATTTTCCTTGTGAGGAGAGGTTGGTGATCTTGCCGAAGAAGATTGCCCGCTGAAATTTTTCCACAATAATGTTCTGAGTTAAACTATCTTTAGCACCAGCATTATCTGTTACCGTCAATGTGACATTGTATGTCCCCGATGTCGGATAGTCATGGGTAACAATCTCTCCGGCCCCCTGAGTCCCATCACCGAAATCCCACTGCCATGACGCAATGTTACCATCAGAATCGAAGGAAGTAGATGCATTAAAAATAACAGATAGTTCATCAATCGTACAAGTGAAGTTTGCAATTGGCGGCTGATTATTAAAAGGATGCATGAGAGGAAATAAATCTTGATTGCTATCACCTGGGATATTATATGGTGTGTCACCGATACCATCACCATTTGAATCATGTCCAGTATAATCATCCCAGTAGTTGCCACCTGAGGGATATCCATTGTCCCATCTGTTAAAGGAATGATTATCATAGGCATTTACTCCATTCATTTTAAAATCATTATGATAAAAATTATTACTAAAGTCGGAACCTACATTCACACCAAAGTAAACATTATTTGCAATTGTATTCATCGTTATTGTATTATTGTATATATCAACACCTAGAGAGATCCCTTCATTATTTGATTCTATCATATTTCTTGAGATATTATTTTTATTAGCAGACAAAAGATCTATCCCAATATTATTTCCAAATATTTTGTTGTCACTAATGTTACAATTTGTAAAATAATATCCAAATATGCCACAATTATTACTTGAAGTGATTATATTATTTGAAATAATATTAGAAAATGCATACATTCTGATTCCGTTATTATTTGAATTAAGAGTATTACCAATGATTTTACAGGAAAATGAATTATCAGCAAGAATACCATAATCATTAAAATTTATTGTATTGCTAATGAAATTGTTACTATCACCTGCTAGTCCATGAATAGTAATGCCAATAAAAGAATTACAGAGATTATTATTACTAATTATACAATTACTTGAAGAAATGCCTACTAATGCTTGGTCGCTACCTTCTGAGGATGTATTGCGTATAAAGAAACCATCAATCCTTACGGAGTCAGCCGGGACCCAGACTATAGCTGGACGATCTGTTTTTGAAAAATTACCGATTAAAAAAACCGAATCATCTGCAATCAAGCTAATCGATTTATTAACGACCAAATTTTCATAATAGGTTCCGCTATATACAAAAATCGTATCCCCGTTATATGAATCATTAATTGCATCCTGAATTATCGTATAATTTCCTGGTCCACTACCGCCTACATATAACCAAGTACCGCGATCCATTGATTTTGAGCGTGTCGATTGGTTTCCGTTGAGAGCGGATACGAGACTCGCTCCAACCATCAAAACGATTATTCCACAGATAAAACTCTTCTTGAACCAACTTTTCCGCATAACCTTTGCCTCCTTCCGGATTCTGGTTGTATCAGGTAGGCGATTTATATCAATGTGTATATAAGCATATAAGTATGTAAAATTATAGTAAAATTATTACATAGTTATGTAAAATATATTTCCTCCAAAACATATCCTGAGAAACTGGAGGGCGTTGTCCTGGGAACGGAATGGGATCTTGAAGAACGAGGATGAAGCCCTCGTCAATTCAAACAGTTGACGTCTTTACCATCGTACAGTTCTTCTCTTATGTCCGACATGGGAATGATAATGCTTCTTCTGACTTGAGAACACCCTGAGTTTACTCCGTCTGTTGTCTCACTTCTTCCTATTTTTATGGTGAACAACCTCGCCAGAACGCAAGGGTCTGCCGAGTTTCCTGCTTGCAACATAACGATGAACAGGCACTCCGCTATCGCCGAAATGCTTATAGCCTTTCCGATCATTGAAGAATAACCCCATATTAATACTCCCCTTTGATCATGCATCATCACCAGGCGAAGACAAACATCCTAGCTCCATCCGCTGAACCAAACATTGAGATTTGTCCCCCCTGTAATTGAAGCTTAGCAATATGGTTCCCTGAGGATAATGGAATGATCCGCTCAATGGTCCAAGAAAAAGCTGCCTGGGATCCGCCTACGCCACAATCACCCATGTACGGGTCTCCATAAGGGATTCCATCGACAACGAAGCGGAAATAAACATTTGCGCCCCCTACACAGAATGCGCTGCCAACCGCTCTAAGATCGATACATTTTGCGTTCAAGAAGGTGAAGTTAACGGTGACATTTGGCACATCAGTCCAAGGACTGTAAACTCCAACCATATCAGTAGACTGACTAGTAGATCCTACAAACATGCAGACAGGAAATCCGTCAATAGAAACATTTCCACCCTTCACATCAAGCTTCGAGATCGGCTGTGCCGTGCCAATGCCGACATTCCCATTATTGTCCACATAGACGGCATCAACTGGGGAACCATCATTTGCGTCAAGGGAATGACCGTCTCCGAAAGCTGCCGTGGTCTGCGTCGTGTTGTCTGGGAACTTGAACCCGCCAAGTCTGGAATGTATGATGCCGACGACATCTAACTTATCCTGAGGGTTTGTCGTTCCGATGCCGATGTCCCCTGATGGTATCGCGTACATGTTTGGCTTGTTGCTCCACCAGTTCCAGTCATGAATAAAGAAACTCAGGATAGGCGATGCCGAGATTTTCGACGGCAGTGGATTACTGTCTTTCTTTGTTTGAATCACTTGAATATCCGATGATTTCACTATCGCATTAGAGAAAGCTACTGCGATAAAGAGCATGCATATACCTATGTTCATGATTAGCCTTATTCCTCGGCTAGTTTTTTGTTGCATTTATTGTTCCTCCCTTTATTACTCCAAAATTTCTTTATTTGTCGTAACCTGTTATTGTGATTCGATAAGTCGTCCAAGGCAGGGGTCTTCCCCAACTTTTCCAGAGAGATTCCCCTGGAGACAACACGATAGGCGCCCCTCCATGGCTCGACCAAAAGTTATTTTCGGCATTATCAATGCAGCCAAGCTCGATGGAGATGATTCTTCGTGTACTGTTGTCCTTGTGAATATCCAAGAACAGTTCGTTATCATAGGAGACACTTGATACCCAGATTCCAGTGATATATCTGGCTGATCCATCCTGGCTTGAAGGCACGAGGAGGGTGCTGTTGAAATCAAAGGTGGTTTCGTTGTAGATGAGAAAATATCTGATTGAATTTTGATCTGTTGGTTGGATCGGGTTCATCTTTCCGACAGCATTCATGATAATCAGGGATGAGAGTGCTATGATGGCACAAATTCCTATAATGATTGTTTTTTGGTAAGGTCGCATACAATTCCTCCTTGGATTGGACACAAGGATAACTCCCTATTAAATGTTCCATTGGGGGTTTAAAAGAAAAAAAGAAAAAAGAGAAGGGGATTTTTAATATCCCAGCAGCTGCCGCAGTATTGGGAATGCATGCGGGAACCGTTCTAGTAGCCACCGCAGGATTGGGTGGTGTGTTGGTTCGTATGCTAATGGTTTTGTCACTATCAGTGTTCCCCACGGTCCAATTGCGCCATAGATATCCTTCGCTCTAATTGCAATCGTATACGTTCCTTTTTCCTTCCAAGTATGATTCCTGGTGATAAGAGCATTTGATTCGAAAGGTCCTAACCAATCTTCATTAGTTCCATCACCCCAACTGATTTGATAAAAGATAGAGTCGTTCTCAGGGTCCTCTGCTGCAAACGAGTAGTTGTAGGATTTCCGAATTTTTCCAGAGGTTGGACCATTAATGAATGGTGTGACTGGTGGATTGTTCAGGAATGTGAAATTGGCGGTGACCGATTTGTTTTCGTTAGTGATAATCGTGGTTGGGTTCGTGTTCCCTGATAAGTCCCCGTTCCAATGGTTAAAATCCCAATGAGTGGACCAGGTTGCGGTGAGCGTGACAATTTGACCAT
>Ga0209777_10001358_pt1 | contig 35792 bp, 37 predicted proteins | sample FrelakmetHBP12HB_FD_187147 | JGI IMG/M metagenome (GOLD analysis project Ga0209777, IMG submission 187147) | Freshwater lake sediment microbial communities from the University of Notre Dame, USA, for methane emissions studies -HBP12 HB (SPAdes)... | ecosystem: Environmental > Aquatic >...
GTCAGGCCCTGCAACAATTAACGGTTCCGGTTGAATTATAAATATTGCTTTTTTTCTAAAATAGGGAGGCGGGGATTTCTGCGCCTGCCGTTCATACTTGTGAATCACATTCTCAACTTTTGCCGCGCGTTTGAAAGCCCGATCTCTTATACCAAGCGCTGTTCCTAAATCACGGATGCCCTGAGGAAGTTCCTTCAGGCGCTTTGCCCTGAAAACATAAGTTTTAATGTCGAGCTTCTTTAACCTATCCTGGATTTCTATGGGGTTGCCATCGTCTATCATAACGACCAGATCAGGCTTCATGGCGACGATGGACTCGATGGATGGATTCGAATAACCGCCGATTTTTGGTTTATCCAATGCCTCTGGCGGATAATCGCAAAAGGTGGTAACTGCTATAATCTGGTCTCCGAGGCCGAGGTCGTAAAGGATCTCTGTGACAGAAGGCGCCAGGGAGACAATTCTTCCCGGCGGCGAGGCAAAGACGATACCGGAGAGTGAAACCCATAGCAAAATTATCAGATAACCAACCTTCTTCATCATGAAAAGTCGCTTCCCGCTACGTCGGTTCGGTATCTTTAAGTACGAATTTTACAGGAACATCAACCCACATAATGGTAGGTTTGCCTATCTTTTTGCCGGGCTCAAACTTCCAGGTCTTTACTGCCTCAAGTGCGGATCTATCCAGCACAGTATATCCAGATGATTTCTTGATCTTTAAACTGCCAACACTTCCGTCGGTAAAAATCTCCACAGAAAGTATGACGATTCCTTCATGTCCCCTGATGCGCGCGATTAATGGATAGGCCGGATGGGTGTTTTCACGATACCGCGGTATAGCCAGAGATACCTCTCCAGACGATGAATTGACGGACATAACAGAACCACCTTGTCCTATACGGTCCTGTTGTGCTGGTGATGTATCTTTCTCTCCAGAACCAAACAGTTGAAGTCTTTGAGCAACGGGGGTATTGAGCGACTGCGTTGCAATCACATTATGGGCAACTAATGCTACAACCGACTCTTGCCTGTCCTGCTTATCAACCGGTTTGACTACGGTTGCGGTTTCGACAATCCTTTCTCTGTCTTTGCCAGACTCCTGATGTCCAGCGTCAGGCAACGACCTCGTAGATGATATCCCCTCTGTGTTCATGGAAACCAGCGATACATGTATAATGGAAAATTCCCTCAGCTTTAAGCTGGCAGACATGGCAGTGGCCGTCGTCAGGATCAAGGCTAAGCCTATGTGCATGGCCAGAGATGCAGAAACGGCATAGAAAGTGTCTCTATGAGTTTCTCTGTAGGCCAAATGCTTCAATCTGCGTGAAATTGAATAATCCCTCTTAAATAATCCCCGAAACTGCATTCGTAAACACCTTTTACATTCGCATCAGCTCACATGTTACGCTTATATCTTTCCTTGCTAATGACAAGATGACTTTGCAAAAATATCCCTGCTTCCCGTTCGCGTTAGAAACGTTTCATAATAACTCATGGCGCTTGCGAACTTTCTCAATCGCTCGGAGCTTCGGCTCAATCTCGCAATGAAATAATGGCAACGGGGTATGTGTCCAGAGATTCCGGCATTGCTAAACCGGCGGAAAGATGCAGCCGGACCGCTTGCATCCTTGCTGTCTGAAATGATGGGCTGGCAGATTGGAATTAGAAAAGGTATGAAAAGTAATGTTAACGTAGCACGCCCCCCTCGAGGAACCGCGATGGATTGGTTTTCCGGCTTCGGGCTGCCTACTCACCCGCCTTCCCGTCATGCATTTTCACGACAGTGGCTTTTTGGGTTTTCGTTCCCTTCACGGCTGCGGGGCAGCGGGGGCATCTAACCCCTCTTCCACACATCCATCGGTATTCTTTTGTTATTTGATTAATCAGTAACAGAGGCGCATTTATTTGTCAAGAATAAATTGGCAGTTGTCAGGCGATGGTATCCAGGAGCGTTTTCCTCATCTCGTTTTCCGTTGTAATGGTCTTGATATTCGCGGCGAAGGCATGCTGCGTAGTAATCAGATTTACAAGTTCCTCAGCCAGATTAACGTTTGATGATTCCTGCTCTTTGCCCTTTTCATCGAAAGGCAATGCATCGCCCGGCGTATCGACCCGGCTGATGGAGACCTTGACACCTGAAGGGTAGACGTCCTCGAATTCTGCCCGGCTCTTCTTGAAGCTATTCGTATTTACGTTTGCGATATTGTTGGCTGTGACATCCATTTTACGGGAAAGGGAACCGAGGGCGGAAAGGGCTGCGTTAAATGCGTCTGACATGCTTTCACCTCCAAGCAACAATGGTATACTTATATCGGCTCTTTGGTGAAAAAACTTTAATGCCGGATCAAGGAAAGAAAAAACCATGACACGGGGCGACATCACTTTCTTTCATCCGCAGTTTGAAAGACCAGGGGCATGTTTTTTTACGAGGGCATCATCTCTGCATTTGCGAGGGCATCGGCTGCACCCATTTGTTCGTATGCCCATCGTAAAACCACTTATCGGGGAATCCACGGCGTTTTGTGAAGGAGGGTCTCCTGGCCCATGAAGTCAGCTCTCTGTAAGCCTGGTGGAGTTTTCTGAACGTCGCCGCATCACCTCCGAGATCAGGATGATGTACCTTCGCCTGCCTGCGATATGCTTCTTTTACGCTTTTTTGCAGTTCCGCCGCGTTCAATTGGGATTTGTCGAGTTTAAGATGAGATAAGTGCGTCGCCTTAATGGATGGAACTTTTACCATCGGTGGTTTAACAGAAATTAACGGTGCGCCAGTTTTGACGGCTTTTCCGAGAAGATGGAATGACGCGAGGTATCTCTTGTTTGTCCGCTTTCTTTCATTCCACCAGATATTTCCCAGCATGTCGGCCATCCTGCTGAAGTCTTCCGCAGGTTTGCTTCCGGGAGAGCGCGGATAGAAGAAGCTGAATATCTGCTCAGATCCGTAGGGGAGCATGTCCATTATTATCATGACTTCGGAGAAATAGAATGTTGCATACTTTGCATTCAAGGCTCTTATCAGGCCCGTTCTTACATCCAACTTGTAAAGGAGACGTTTCCGGCATTCCATGGAGCAGTATTTGCGCCTGGCCGTATTCAGAATGGAACCGCAGGCAAGGCATCTGCCTTTCTTGCTGCCGTTGGGCTCAATTATATTTCTTACAATTAATTGTTTCATAATCAAATAGCGTAGACGGGAGATGCTATTACAGAAATCGATCAATGTCAATGCCCTTCACAATTTGGTAGTGGGCCAGTTTAAAATGCCCTATTGACTCATAAATAAATGTTACCGAAGGATAGCTGCATGTGAGGACCAAAAAGTATTGGAAATTTTGTATTAATTATATTATACTCAAAGTTAGAATCTTTTGAAATGAATTGAGGTGTTTATGAGGTTTGATATTGCTAAGGACGGCAGTGGTCTGGTTTATGAAATACGGCAGATCGTGAACGTGGCCAATAAACTGAAAGAGTACGGTGTCGAGGTAACCTGGGAGAATATTGGCGACCCCATTAATAAAGGTGAAAAAATACCTGAATGGATGAAAGAGGTGCTCATTGAAATTCTAAGGAATGACCTTTCTTACGGCTATTGTCCTACCAAGGGTGTCGATGAAACCCGTGAGTTCCTGGCGGATCGGATAAACAAGATGGGTCGCGCGCAGATAACACCTGAGGATATAATTTTTTTCAACGGTCTGGGTGATGCAATTGCACGGGCATACAGCGCCATAAGGGTTGATGCGAGGATCATCATGCCTGAACCCACTTATTCTACACATCTGCTGGCGGAAGTGCTCCATGCCTCATTCCCGCCTAATACGTACAGGATGAATCCCTATCGGGACTGGGCTCCTGATATCCGCGAACTCGAGCAGAAGGTGAGAAGCTATAAATCGATCGTCGGAATTCTGGTTATAAATCCGGACAATCCTACGGGCTTTGTCCATTCCCCCGAGACACTGCAGCAGATCGTTAAGATTGCCAGGGAGTATGATCTCTTTCTTATTTTCGATGAAACGTACATCAACATTGTGTACAACGGAAAATCAACGGTAAGCCTGTCTGATATTATCGAAGACGTGCCCGGCATCAGCATGAAGGGCATCTCCAAGGAATTCCCCTGGCCCGGTTCGCGGTGCGGCTGGATGGAGGTATACAATGTACATAAGGACGAAAAATTTGAGAGGTACTTCAACACTATAGTGAATCAGAAGATGTCCGAGGTTTGTTCTACCACACTTCCGCAGATGGCGATTCCCAAAATCATTACCCATCCGGAGTATAAGAATTACCAGGAATCTCGTATCCGACACTACGAAAGACTCTCCAACATAGCCTATAATAGTCTCAAGGACGTCCCCTATCTCATCGTGAACCGGAGCAACGGCGCCTTCTATATGTCGGTGGTTTTTAACGAGGCGTCGCTTAATGACAGGCAGACGCTGCCTATCAAACAGCCGGAGATCAAGCAATATGTTGAAAAACTGGTGTCTGAAAGAATAGAGTATGACAAACGTTTTGTTTATTACCTCTTGGGTTCCACGGGGATTTGCGTCGTTCCGCTCACTTCTTTCTTTACCTCCGTACCGGGTTTCAGGATGACCTTGCTCGATAGAGACGCAGACAAGTTTGAATACGTCATGAAGACACTCGCGGAAAAGACCGTCGAGTATATCGAGTCCGCACACTAAGCCTCCCCTAAAGATAGAGACATGCCGCCGCATGTCTCTATCTTCTTGAAATCCTATTCCAGAATATTATTTGATCAGACGCCGGTGCATTTTGTGGATTGCCAGCGGGAAAAAAACGATGCAGGAGATCACAAAATAGCAAAACCCCGGCAGCAGCGACATATCGAATATGCCGAGACTCAGCGACCTGGTAAGATTTACCAGGTGCGTCAATGGCAGGAGAATGGCGATGTGTTGAGCCCAGGCGGGCAGATTCTCGATGGGGAAAAAGGTCCCGCTGAAGAGAAACATGGGAGTGATGAATAGAAATACGGGCAGGTTGAACAGCTCTATGTTAGGTACAATTGCCGTAAAGATCATTCCGATTGAACCAAAGGCAATGCCCCCTATGAGAGCGAGCGGAATAATCAAGAGGCCTTCAGGATAACGGATGAGGCCAAAGAGACTGATCACCCCGAGCATGATTGATGTGGCGATCACCGATTTGGTGGCTCCCCAGGCGATTTCCCCGGTGATAATTTCTTCAATCGTAAGCGGCGTTGCCATCATGGCGTCAAATGTTTTCTGATAATACATGCGCACGAAGGAGGCATAGGTGCTCTCAAAGAAGGCGTTGTTCATGATATTGATGGCAAGAAGGGCAGGCGCAATGAAAAGCATGTACGATATTTCGGAGCCCTGATAATCAACGTTTCCAACGAGAGCGCTCAAGCCTACTCCGAAGGCAACTAAATAGAAGAAAGGTTCGAGCAAGGGGGGAATGAAACTGATCTTCCAGTTCTGCCTGTAAACAAGCAGATTTCTCTCCCAGACCCGCAAGAAGCGCATGGATAGATGGAGCGGTAAAATTTTCCTCATTCCCTCAGCTCCCGGCCTGTTAATTTCAGGAAGACGTCTTCCAGGGTTGCCATGCGCATGATGCAGCCTTCCTTGCAATATTCGTTGCTGATCTCACGGAACAGGGCATTTCCATCTCCGGTATTTATGATCAACCGGTGACCCAGATCCTCATGTTCCATATTCCTGGATTGGACGAATGCCCGTAGCGCTTGGCTCGGCTCAAGTACTTCTATGATATCGTGGCCTACATGTTGCCTGATTAGTTCAAAAGGTTTTCCCTCTACCAGTATGCCTCCATGGTCCATGATGATTAACCGATCGCAGAGCCGGGATGCCTCGTCCATATTATGGGTGGAAATTAAGATGGAAAGCCCCTTTGCCTTGAGCTCTCCTAAACGTTCCCACACCTGATGGCGGGACTGGGGATCAAGGCCCGTCGTTGGTTCATCCAGAATTAAGAGTTCCGGCGCGTTCAGCAACGCCCTGGCCAGAACCAGACGTCGCATCATGCCTCCGGACAGTTCCGTAATCCTGGCATCTTTGCGGTGATCGAGGGCCATAAACTTAAGGAGGCTCTCGGCCTGCACCTGCGCTGCCACGGGTGACATGTTGAAGTATCTGGAAAAAATCTCTAAATTCTGTTTTACCGTAAGGTCGGGATCCAAATTATTCTCCTGGTGACACACGCCGAGTCTGGACTTTATGGCACGCGAGTTTTTTGTGACATCAAGACCGAAAATTTCGAGGACGCCGCTCGTCATCGGAGAAAGGCCATAGAGCATCCTGATGGTTGAGGTTTTCCCGGCGCCATTGGGTCCAAGGATCCCGAAACATTCTCCCGGATATACCTCGAAAGAAATATTATCGACAGCTACGAGGTCACCAAATATCTTGGTAAGATTTTTCGCCTGAACGATGGGGATTGCCGATAATTTTTCAGGGTAATTTTCTTCGACGACTTTCATGCGGTAATCCGCTTTCTTGAGAACTGCATTTGGTCAATATGCGTTTGCGTTTGTCTTTTAAATGAATTGTCAGAATCTTCTGAATATGCTACTTATCCGGCCATCTTTGATTTCTTATATCAGATCAGGATTCTTCTTAAAACATAATTTAGCGAAGGACCCGTTTTATCGTATCGGTCTTAACGCAGGAGGGAAAAAAAGATGTCTGGCTTATTGGAAGAAACGCTGGCGAAATATAACAAGGGGCTGGTTTTCGTCTATACGGGGAACGGCAAGGGTAAGACAACGGCCGCCATGGGGCAGGCGCTGCGGGCAGTGGGGCACGGGCTAAAGGTGTTCGTAATTCAATTCATGAAGGGAAAGAAATATGGTGAGGTGATAGCCTGCGAAAAATTTCTTCCCGCCATAACCATCTGTCCATGCGGTCTCGACAGTTTTGTGATGAGAGGAAACCCCGCCCCCGTTGATATCGATTTAGCGCAGCAGGGGTTAAACCTTGCCAGGAACGCCCTGTCTTCCGGGGAATATAACATGGTTATTCTGGATGAAATAAATGTTGCCCTTGACTTTGGATTGGTTTCCGTAAATGACGTTGTGGAGATGATAAGAGGGAAAGCGGCGAATGTGGATGTCGTAATGACGGGAAGATACGCTCCTCCGGAAATCATCGAGATTGCCGACACGGTTAGCGAGGTCGTCGAGGTTAAACATCATTACTCGACGGGGTTGAAGGAAAGGGCCGGTATAGAATATTAGCTCAAGAAGGAGGAGTGCACGGAACTCAAAGAAGGATATAGGTTAATGAAGAAGACCCCGAAGGAAGAGCTAAACAGACGTATCAGAGCGCTGCAGAGACGCATGGAATCAGGGGAAATAGACGGCGCGCTGATTGTTCAAAATGCCGACCTATTCTATTTCACAGGAACCGTGCCGCAGGGGTATCTGTTTATACCCTCTTCGGGGGAGCCTCTTTTTTTTGTGCGCAGGAACGCGGAGAGTATCAGGAATGATACTGATCTGGATATCATCATACCTGTTGGCGGCCTCAGGGAATTGCCGGGACTGCTGGCTCACCATGGATATTCGCAAATAAAAAGGCTCGGGATGGAGCTTGATGTGTTGCCGGTCGGCCTTTATCTCCGGTATCTGGATATTATAAAGCCGGCAGAGATTGTTGACATCTGGCCTTCCATTCAAGCTATCAGGGCCGTGAAATCGGACTACGAGATAGGAGTCATGAAGGAAGTGGCAGGCCTTTCGGACTTCATGGTCGCCACCTGCCGGAACAATCTTGGGGAAGGAGTAACGGATATAGAGCTTGCTGCCACGATTGAGGCGGCGGCTCGAACGCGCGGTCATCAGGGTTACGTCCGCACGAGGGCGTTCAATCAGGAGGTTTACTGGGGTCATTTAATGTCCGGTCCTGACGCAGCCGATCTGAACTTCGTAGACAGCACGACCGGGGGACATGGGCTCTCCCATGCCTTTCCGCAAGGTTCGGGATGGAGAACTATCAGGAGGCAAGAGCCGGTCATTTTTGATCTCCTGGCAAGTATGTACGGGTACTGCGTGGATCAAACGCGCACACTGAGCCTCGGTCCTCTACCCAAAAAATTGGACGACGCCTACAAGGTGTCCCTGGAGATCCACTATAGATTGGGGAAAATGATTCAACCCGGCATCGCAGTCGGCGAGCTCTTTTCAGAGGCACAGCGCATGGCTGAATCCCACCACCTGGGTGAACATTTCCTGGGATATGGGAATCGGCGCCTGGGATTCTGTGGACATGGAATCGGCGTGGAACTGGATGAATATCCGGTGATCGCGAAAGGAGGAAAAGCGCTTCTCGCTTCCGGCATGGTCATCGCCATCGAACCGAAGTTTAACTTTCCGGGGGAGGGGGTTGTCGGCGTTGAAGATACATTTGTCGTAACGGATAAAGGAAGTCAGAGACTGACCAATGCCAGCTATGTTGTCGACGTTACCCAAGGATAGATGCCAGTGATGAAACATAAGAAAGTACTCGATAACATCATCTCGCTTCTCAAGGAGCAAGGGGCTTCGGCTGTTGTACTGGCAAATACTGCTGACATCGTCGTTGACGAAAGGGTTCGCCTGAAGTGTCGTGTACCCGTATGTGACAGTTACAATAAAAACCTCATGTGCCCTCCCTATGTGCCGTCTGTGGCGGAATTTCGCGAAGCTCTCAGGAACTATGAGCAAGCCATTCTTCTTCAAGTCTCCGCCGACCTCCACGAAACATGCGCGAATGCTCCAAGAGAAGAGGTATTTCTTCCTGCCAGAAAACTTCACGAGTTGGTTAATTTGGGTGAGAGAGAGGCGTTTGCCGCCGGATTTCGTTTTGCCGCCGGGTTTATTGGAGGCTGTTGCCGTCTGTGCGACGAGTGTGTGGCGGCACAGGGTGGTACATCGTGCCGGTTTCCCTTCAAGGCGAGGCCTTCCATGGAGGCTATGGGAATCGATGTAATAGCTACTGCGGAAAAGGCAGGCTTGCCGGTCTCCTTTCCCATCAGCGACAGGGTTACATGGACAGGGCTAATATTAATATAGTGTAATGTAAAAGAGCCGCTGAGAGGTAATTTTTTAAACATGTCTTTACTACTCATTCAGCAATATCACAGCAAGGTGGAAGAGATCATGCAGTACGGCGGATCAAGAAATGAAACCGCCATTCGTCCCGCCTTTCAGAAACTTCTTGAACAATACTGCGCAGACAAGAAACTCGAACTGATAATGGAGCTGGGATACAAGACCCCTTTCGGCACGACCGTTTCTCCGGATGGCACGCTGAAAGATGCGTTGCGTCAGGACTGGGGCTACTGGGAAAGCAAAGACCAGTATGATTCACTCGATTATGAGATTCAGAAAAAGTTGGAAAAGGGTTACCCTACAACCAATATTCTCTTTGAAGACAGCCGGACTGCCGTGCTCATTCAAAACGGGCACGAGGTGAACCGGGCTGCCTTCGAAGACCATACATCTCTTCATAACCTGATAACTACCTTTGTTAGCTATGCACCTAAAGAGGTTCAGACGTTCCGGGAGGCCATTGAAAAGTTCAAAGAAGACCTTCCAGACCTGATTGTCAAACTGCGTCAACTCATTGAAGAACAGGCTGTAAAGAATGCAACCTTTGCCAAGGCGCGTGAGAATTTTTTAGAACTGTGCAGAGAGTCTATCAACCCCCATATTGTTATGGCAGACATTCGAGAGATGATTATTCAGCATGTCTTGACAGAAGATATCTTTATAACCGTCTTCAATGAATCTCAGTTTCATCGGGAAAACAATATTGCCCGATCGCTCATGGGAGTGATCGAAACCTTCTTCAAGGGTGCTGTCCGCAAGAGTATTTTGCATAAGATTGATCCATATATACAGATCATAAAAGCTGCTGCTGCCAATATTGCAGATCATCATGAAAAACAACGCTTCCTCAAAGTTTTTTATGAAAATTTCTATCGGACGTACAACCCTGCGGCAGCGGATCGCCTGGGCATTATGTACACGCCCAATGAGATCGTGCGCTTTATGGTGGAGTCCGCCGATTACTTAGTGCATAAACACTTTAAACGCCTTCTTGCAGACAAGGATGTGGAAATTCTTGATCCGGCCACGGGAACCGGTACCTTTATTACAGAGATCATTGAATATCTGGCTCCAAACCGTCTGCCCTATAAATACGAAAATGAAATCCACTGCAATGAAGTGGCCATCCTGCCTTACTATATAGCCAATCTTAACATTGAATACACTTACAGCCAGAAGATGGGAGAGTATGCGGAATTCAAAAATATCTGCTTTGTTGATACACTCGATAATCTCGGGTACACTTATGCATCCCAGTCCGGCAAGCAGGGCAGTTTAGGGTTTATCAGCCTGACCGCAGAGAACTTGGAGCGGATCAAGCGCCAGAACAAACGCAGAATCTCGGTGATCATCGGCAATCCGCCTTACAATGCCAACCAACTCAACGAAAACGAGAATAATAAGAATCGTGAATATCCCGGTGTCGACAAACGTATCAAGGATACCTATGTCGCGGAAAGTACCGCCCAGAAGACCAAGCTCTACGACATGTATGCCCGATTCATCCGCTGGGCAAGCGACCGGCTGGACAAGAATGGCGTCCTTGCATTTATCACCAACCGATCCTTGATTGACGCCCGGACCTATGACGGCTTCCGCAAGGTCGTTGCCGACGAGTTCAGCGATATTTATATCATCGATCTCGGCGGCGATGTCCGCAAGAATCCAAAGTTGTCCGGACCAAAGCACAATGTCTTTGCAATTCAAACAGGCGTTGCCATTTCCTTCTTTGTGAGAAATGAAAAGGAAATGGACCGCCCTTGCAGGATCTCTTACACACGCCGTCCTGAGATGGAGACTGCCCGCGAGAAACTGCACTTTCTTGCAACGACAAAGTTCAAAGAATTGCCTCTTGAACATATCCAGCCGGACAAGCATCACGACTGGATTAACCTGGCAGAAAATGAATGGGATGATTTGTTGGCGATAGCGTCAAAAGACGTGAAGCTGGCCAAAGACAGAGTGGAAGACAAAGCAATATTCAAGCTCTTTTCGCTCGGTGTTATTACAGCACGGGATGAGTGGGTTTATGATCAAGAAAAACACAATCTGACAGAGAAGATAAAGTTTCTGATTGAATTGTACAATTGTGAAGTGGAAAGACTTTCAGGAAAAGTAACGCGCGGAGAGGTTGCAGATAACATAGATTATGCAATCAAGTGGACACGCGCCGTTAAGAACGATCTTGCGAACGGGAAAACATACACTTTTCATAAGAATAATATTTCGACTTGTTTATATCGTCCATTCATCATCAAGAAACTTTATTTCAGACGTGAACTCAACGAAATGCAATATCAACTTCCAATGATTTTTCCATCTTCGAAGAGTAAAAACATTTGTATTGCTGTGAATGTCGGTAATAAACCATTCAATGTTTTGGCTTCAAGATACTTGGTGGATTATCATTTTAATGGCGATTCTCAATGCTTTCCCCTCTATCGCTATGACAAGGATGGCAGACGCAGTGATAACATCACAGGCTGGGCCTTGAAGCAGTTTCAAAGCCACTATAAGGACAAGACCATCACCCACCTTAATATATTTCATTATGTGTATGCCATACTCCATGATCCTGACTATCGGGAAAAGTATGGTCTCAATCTCAAGCGGGAATTTCCGCGTGTCCCCTTTTATGAAGATTTTCAGAAGTGGGCGACTTGGGGCAAACAGTTGATGGATTTGCATTTGGGTTATGAAAATACCCAGCCTTATTCCTTGAAACGAGTAGACAAAAAATCAGAACCCGGCAAGCCGCCCGTAATGGTCAAACCGGTTCTCAAAGTCGACAAAATAAATCATACCATAGAACTGGACAGTGTTACGACCTTAAGGGGCATTCCGCCCGAGGCTTGGGAATATAGACTTGGCAATCGTTCCGCTATCGAATGGGTCCTTGAATACCATAAAGAACATAAGCCGAAAGACCCGACGATCCGCGAAAAGTTCAACACCTACCGCTTTGCCGATTACAAAAAACAGGTCATCGATCTACTGCAAAGGGTATGCACTGTCAGTGTTGAAACGATGAATATTATAAAAACTATGAGTAGGGAAGCATAGACGATTATTCGACGGCTGGCTACCGCTAATCATAGACTCATCGATAGAGTATAAATGGCAAGATAAATATAAGGATTTATGATTTGAGAGGTTCACGGTTATGAAGATAAAATTCATGGGAGCGGCAAGAACGGTAACTGGTTCCTGCTACATTATTGAAACGCATGGCCGTAGGTTCGCTGTTGACTGCGGGATGCATCAGGGGAATGCGGAGATTGAGAAAAGGAACTGGGATGTTGATATTTATCAACCTGCTGACATAGATTTTTTTCTCATCACTCATGCCCACATAGACCATTCCGGCCTTCTGCCGCGGCTTGTTAAGAAGGGATTCAAAGGAAAGATTTATACGACACCGCCAACGAGGGATCTACTGAAGATACTGCTTCTCGACAGCGCCCATATCCAGGAGATGGAAGCGCAGTGGAAAAGCAAGAAACATCTCCGCTCAGGAGAAGAAAAGATCAAGCCCTTGTATACACAGAAGGATGCGGAGGCGGTGTTTCCGATGTTCAATGTTGTTTCGTATGGCGAAGTTTTCGAACCCATGGGCGGCCTCAAAGTAACTTTCAAAGACGCAGGCCACATACTCGGCGCTTCGCTGATTGAACTTGCGCTTGAAGAAAATGGCGCTACTGTCAAGCTGGTCTTTTCCGGTGATATAGGCCGCCCCGCCCAGTTGCTCATGGAAGATCCGAGTGTTGTCGATACTGCCGATTTCCTCTTCCTGGAGTCAACGTACGGCGACCGCAATCATAAGAATGAGGATGACAGCCTGAACGAACTGGCAGAGGCCATAGCCTATAGTTATGGCAACAAAGAGAAGGTGATTATCCCTGCCTTCGCCGTGGAGAGAACCCAGGAAATGATGTACTGCCTGTATCTTCTGTCCAAGAGTGGAAGGCTTCCCCCGGATATGCCCGTCTATCTGGATAGTCCTTTGGCCATCCAGGCTACGGAGATCTTCCGGCGCCACACGGCTTACCTCGATGATGAGACCAGGGCATTGATAAAGAAAGGGGAGGATCCCTTATATCTGCCGCAATTACATTTTACTCCCACCACGGAAGAGTCTATGGCCATAAACAACCTCTCAGGACCGGCGATTGTCATTTCCGCCAGCGGCATGGCCGATGCAGGGAGGATAAAACACCATCTGCGACACAACATATGGCGGGAAGGCGCCAGTATTGTCTTTGTCGGTTTTCAGGCCCAGGGAACGACGGGTCGTAAGATCGTGGATGGCGCGAAGAAGATTCGTCTCTTCAATGAGGAAATTGCCGTAATGGCCAAGGTCTTTACGATAAATGGATTTTCCGCCCATGCCGGTCAAAGTCAGCTTCTCGATTGGTTGGGACATTTCCGGAGCCGGGATATGCAGGTCTTCCTCGTACATGGGGAATATGGAGCCCAGCAGGTGCTTGCAGGCCTGATTAAGGAACGATTCGGCTTCCAAGTGATGATACCTCAATATCTGGAAGAAACTACCCTGGAGCCGGGGCGTGTACTTAAGCGGGTGGAGTATCCGGAGAAAGCGGTCCCCTCGATTGACTGGAATTACATAATTGAAAATATCGGCGTCAGGTTTGCGCATCTCAGGGAAAGAATATCTCAGTTGGAGTCAAAGCCGTGGATGGAACAGACAGAGATCAGAGATCAGCTCCTCGATCTGGACCGCGTCCTCGCGGAAATAAATTCTGAAGTATGACGTAAGCGGGAGTACCCTGCCATTCCACTATTCGACGAGTTTGTATTGGAATCTCGCCACAACGTTCAATTGTGAAATATTGAACTCACGGGGCAAGGGGGCATAAGGGGCAGCTGTTCTGACGACATCAAGAGCTCCCTGGTCGAGGTAATTGTATCCAGATGATTCAAGGATCTGACTTGATGTGATGTCTCCACCTTCGCCTATTGAGAATTTAATAACAGCGATCCCTTCTTCTTCCCGTTCAAAGGCAGCCTGGGGATATATCCAAATGGCTTCGATTTTTTTCTTTATCCTTTTAAGGTAAGATGTATATTTGATGTCAATGCTGCCGAGGTCAACGGTCTCTTCTTTTTTTACGCGGCGGCTGCGGACTTGTTCTTCGACCTGATGAACTGGCTTGTCAGCCTTTTCTTCTTCTGCGATTTTCTCCTTATTTGCCGCCGGTTCTTTCAAGGTGACGATTAAAACATCATCCTTGCGGGCTTTACCGCGAAAGTCTATAAAGCCTGTGACATACAACATGGCCACGTGACTGGTAAGAGATATCAGTATGGATATGATCAATATTTTTTTTGACGTCATCGAGGGGCTGCCTTTTCTTTCCCGGATAATACGTCAATGAGCATATAAAAATCAACAATTTGTTAAAGTGCAAGATGTGTCTTGCGTAACACTGTCACGACAGGTGGTACATGGATTCTATTGATGAAAAATTTATGACCCTCGCCCTTGAACAAGCCTCCATGGCTTTTCGGAAAGGGGAGGTTCCTGTAGGCTCCGTGATAACGCTTGGCGGCGAGATATTAGCAATGTCGCACAACAGTTCTATTTCGATGAATGATCCTTCTGGGCATGCAGAAATTCTTGCTATTCGCGAGGCAGCCAGGAGACTGAATAATTACCGCCTCATGGATGCTACACTGTACGTGACACTGGAACCATGTATCATGTGCGCGGGGGCAATCATACAGGCGCGGATACAGAGAGTCATATTTGGCGCAGATGATCCCAAGAGCGGCGGCGTTGTTTCCCTTTACAGGCTCCTTCACGATAAGAGATTGAATCATACCGTGGAAGTAACCGGTGGTGTAAAGAGAGAGGCCTGCGCCGAAATTTTGAGTAGATTTTTTCATGAGAAGAGGATAACATCAAAAACCAATTCGGAATCATAATGAATCCTGCGGAGAGATACCGAAGTGGTCGTAACGGGATCGACTCGAAATCGATTTGAGGGCCAAAAGCTCTCACGGGGGTTCGAATCCCCCTCTCTCCGCCAACGACAGGGGACAGGGATTAGGGAACAGGGAATAGGGATGGGTCATAAAGAATTTTTTCTGATCCCTGATCCCTAACCCCTGATCCCCAATATGGAGAGATGCCCGAGAGGCTGAAGGGGCACGACTGGAAATCGTGTGTATGCCCACAAAGGTGTACCGGGGGTTCGAATCCCCCTCTCTCCGCCAGGAAAAGGGAACAGGGGACAGGAGACAGGGATAAGGGTTCAGAAAAAATTTGACTCATCCCTCATCCCTGTCCCCTAAATAATCTGATAGCCGGGTCCCGTGCAATGAAGGGTTGTGAACCCCGCCAGATCCGGAAGGAAGCAACGGTAGCAATTTCCGACGTGTGCTGCGGGTAAGCCTGGCTATCTCAGATTTAATCGTAAGTGCCCGCCTGTGAGGAGCAGCGAATGGAATACCTTGTTTTAGCCAGAAAGTGCAGACCTCAAAACTTTGACGAGGTAGTGGGGCAAGACCATGCGGTGAAGACCCTCAGGAATGCCATTCATCAGGGCCGCATAGCCCACGCCTTCATCTTTAGCGGACCCCGTGGCGTGGGGAAGACAACAGTAGCACGGATATTGGCCAAAGCACTGAATTGTGAAAAAGGACCGACAGAAACACCGTGTAATGAATGTACCAATTGCCGGGAAATCACAGAAGGCATAGCCATGGATGTCCGTGAGATTGACGGCGCATCTAACAGAGGCATAGATGAGATAAGGGAACTCAGGGAGAATGTCAAATTTGCCCCGCTGTCATCTCGCTACAAAATTTACATAATTGATGAAGTGCATATGTTGACCAGGGAGGCATTCAACGCCCTCTTAAAGACCCTGGAAGAGCCGCCAGCGCACGTAATCTTCGTCTTTGCCACGACGGAGATCCAAAAAATACCGGCGACCATACTATCCAGATGTCAGTGCTTTGAATTCAGAAGGATATCGCTGAAACAGATCAAGGATAGCCTGCGGCGAATCTCCGAAAAGGAAGGTGTTCAAATAAGTGAGAAGGGCATAACATGGGTTGCCGAAGCCGGCGATGGGAGTCTGAGAGACGCACAGAGCATCCTGGACCAGATAATATCGTTTGCAGGTTTCGAAATCCGGGATCAGGATGTGGAGGAGATACTGGGACTGACGGACAGACGTTTTCTTTACCGGCTGTCCAAAGCAGTGTTTGAAAGAAATGCGGGCCTTTGCTTAAAGATCATTGAAGAAGGTTATTATGCCGGCCTTGATATGAAATATTTTTACCAGATGTTCATCGGTCATTTCAGGAATTTACTTCTCACCAAGATTGTTGGAAAAGGTCACGACCTCTTGGATCTGGGAGATCAAGATGTGGCCAGCCTTACTTTGCAGACGGGAGGCGTTTCGCAGGAGACCATCCAGCGCCTATTGGATATGTTGATGGCAGAAGAGGAAAATGTAAGAAGAAGTCAGAATCCGCGCATAAACCTTGAGACGATCCTCGTCAGAATGGCCTATCTGGAGCCCATGATAGCGATCGACAAATTGCTTTCCCGCATGGAAGGTCTGGAAAAGAGACTGACTTCAGGAGGGCTTGTCCAGGTTAAGCCGTCTTCATATGAGTTACGGGAAACAGGCGCGGTTCCTTCCCAGGAACAGGAACTCTTCAAGGTCGCTGAGTCGGGAATGGTCGACGAAGTTCATCGTGGATATGATACGGCCGAAGGTAAAATCATGGAGGATATCTGGGAAGACTTAAAGGGCTTTGTAAAAAAACAGAGTCCCCCGCTGTTTTCCAAGATTGAGCCCGGCGTATTTCTCGGATACGAAAACAGGCGCCTCAAAATCGGCTTCCATAAAGATTATATTTTTTTAGATGACATAACAGAAAAGGCTCAGAAGGAACGCCTTACGGAGATATCGAAAGCGTACTTTGGCGATGATGTTACCGTCATAATTGAATCTTTGGACACGGAGCAGTACAGCCGGCATAATAAGAATCACAACAGTGTCACCAATAACAACAAGAACAATGATGCAAGGCGGGATGCCCTCAACCATCCGCTTCTGCAAAAGGTTCTGGATGTTTTTGATGGCGCTGTTGTGCTTGAGGTTACAACCAGAGGCGGCAATGACGATTCCGTAAAGTCATAAGGTACATTAAGAGGGTCTTCTTGCGAAGACGTCCATAGCGAACAGAGCGTTCTTGGAGCTCCCACATAGGAGGTATTTAATTGACACAAAATTTTGGGAACATTATGAAACAGGCAAAGAAGATGCAGGAAAAAATAGCCAGCATCCAGGCAGAGCTGGAATCAAAGACTGTCGAAGCGACAGCTGGAGGAGGCATGGTAACCGTCGTGGTAAACGGAAAATTTGAGCTCCTGTCTCTCAAAATCGATAAAGAGGTTGTCAATCCGGAAGATATCGATATGCTTCAGGACCTTATCATGGCGGCGGTTAATGAAGGCATTCGCAAAGCCCAGGAAATGGCAACGGCGGAGATGTCTAAGATTACCGGCGGCTTCAATATCCCCGGTCTGATGTAGTGTGTTTCAAGATGACAGGTTACGCCCTTCCTATAAAACGTCTGATCGGAGAACTCGCGAAATTACCCGGCATAGGGGAAAAGACAGCCACGAGATTGGCCACATTTATCCTGCGTGCATCCGAGGAAGATGCAAGAAGCCTCGCACAGAGCATATTGGAGGTAAAGCAGAAGATACGCTTCTGTTCCGTGTGCTTCAATCTCGCCGAGGGGGTTCTCTGTGAAATATGCATGGACCATTCGCGAGACAAGAACCTCATATGTGTTGTCGAAGAGCCTGACTCTCTCATTGCGATAGAAGAAAGCGGGAGCTTCAAAGGAACCTATCATGTTCTCCATGGAGCACTCTCACCGCTGGACGGTATCGGACCGGATCATCTGAAATTACAGGAACTTTTGAAAAGGATAGCGGAGAACGGGGCGGAAGAGATAATTGTGGCAACAAATCCAAGCGTCCAGGGTGAAGCAACGGCCCTTCTCATTAACAAATCTGTCAAGCCTCTGGGCATCAAGGTAACCAGAATCGCCCTCGGTGTACCCGTCGGCGGTGATCTCAAATACATGGACAGAATGACACTGTCTAAGTCCATGGAATACCGTAGATGTCTCTGAAAACCCTTATCAGAAATTTAGCCAAAAAATAATTGACAAAAAAATACTTGACAGGGACGGAATTTTGTAATAGGTAGCCGCACGTTGTCTTTGTTCATCGTCTTTAAGTCTTTAACAGCTTTTCTACATCAATCCAATCTGGGAGATTTTCCAATGATAGAAGTTAGATGGCATGGAAGAGGTGGTCAGGGAGCGGTAACTTCAGTTGAATTACTCGCATTGACCGCCATCGGAGAGGGTAAGTATGCTCAAGGTTTTCCGAGTTTCGGACCTGAGAGAAGAGGGGCGCCGGTCGCGGCATTTAACCGGATCGATGATCACCACATAAAGATCAGATCTCAGATTTACAATCCGGATGTAGTGGTTGTCCTTGATGAGAGTCTCATCGGCATGGTTAATGTTGCCGACGGACTGAAACCAGAAGGCGTACTCATTGTTAACACGGCAAAAACAGCAAAAGAAATTGCGGAAATCACAAAATTCAAGGGTAAGATTGCTACAGTCGATGGGTCATCCATTGCGTGGAAGGAGCTTGGCGTTCCGATTACGAATACGACCATGCTTGGGGCGTTGATCAAGTGTACAAATGCTGTTGCGCTTGAGTCAGTGAAAGGTCCGGTGGATCATAGGTTCGGCAGGATCGCCAACAAGAACCTGGCGGCCATGAAACGGGCATACGACGAAGTCAAATTTAACTAATAAGTGAATGAGTGTTGAGGTATCATATGACAGAGAAAAAGTGGCCAGAAACCTGGCAAGATACAAATCCGGGGCTCATGATATTCAAACCTGGAAGCTCGAGGTCATATTTGACCGGAGGCTGGAGGGCGCAGAAGCCTATCTGGGATAATACGAAATGCATCAAGTGCGGTGTCTGCTATCTGTTCTGTCCTGAAGCGTGCATAACGGAAGACGCTGAAGGATTTTTCATGGCAGATCTGAATTACTGCAAGGGCTGCGGCATTTGCTACCACGAATGCTGGCCCCGCGCCATAAAGATGATAGAGGACTGAGGAGGGATAGTTAATGTCAGAAAGAATTGGAATGGAAATTGCTCTGGCCGCGGCAGAAGCGGTCGCATTATGCAGACCCGATGTCATCGCTGCTTATCCCATCACTCCTAACACACATATACCTGAACACCTGGCAGAAATTGTTGCCGACGGTCATCTTGACTGCGAATATATCGCTGTGGAATCCGAGCATTCGGCGCTGAGCGCCTGTACGGGAGCGTCGGCAGCGGGCGCCCGCGTCTTTACGGCGACAAGTTCACAGGGACTGCTGTATATGTATGAAATCGTTCCGGTCGTGCCGTCCATGAGGCTTCCTGTTATCATGTGCCTTGGCAACAGGGCGATATCGGGGCCTATCAACATCTGGAACGATCACAGCGATTACATGTGTGTGAGGGATCTGGGTTGGATTTCAATGTTCGCGTCAAACGGCCAGGAAACTGTCGATATGTGCATCCAGGCTTTCAAGATCGGTGAGCATGCGGATGTTATGCTGCCGGTGCTTGTAAATCTGGACGGTTTCCAGCTTACCCACGTGGTGGAGGCGATGATAATGCCGAATCAGGAGGAAGTAGACAAATTCCTCCCGCCGCGAAAACCTTTCGCAGCCCTGCATCCGGACAATATTGTTTCCATGGGAACTCTGGGGCTCCCGGACATCTATAACGAGGCAAAAAAGGCCAATGATGAGGCGCTCATCAATTCGAAGAAGGTCATCCTTGAAATATGGAAAGAGTGGGAGAAGATGTTCGGCCGCAAGTATGAACCCATCATGTCTTATAAGGCGAATGATGCCGATGTACTCATGCTTACCATGGGGTCCATGGGTGAAACAGCGCAGGTTGCCATTGATGAGTTGCGCAAAGAAGGATTCAAGGCCGGACTGTTAGACCTGAAGCTTTACAGACCATTTCCTGCGGATGAATTGAAAAAGGCAGTGAAAGGATGCAAGAATCTGATTGTTATAGACCGGGCGGTTATGTCTGGCGGTGCTGCTGCTCCTGTCTGTGCAGAGGTGAAATCTGTCCTTTATGATGAGCCGGATCGTCCCGTGATAACGAACGATATCATCGGTCTTGGTGGTCGCGACGTACGGGTCGAAGACTTTATAAAAATCTTCAAGAAGGCAGCCAAGGCTAAACCCGAAAGAGCATATGAAATTTATGGAGTGAGGGGATAATCATGAAGAGTATTGTAGAAAATTTTGATTTATTTGCCCCAAAGCTGGTTGATAAAGAGGAATATTACAGTTCAGGACATCGCGCCTGCCAGGGTTGCGGTGAAGCATTAGCAATCCGCCTGATGGCAAAGGCTTTGGGTAAAGATACGGTAGTGACCAGTGCTACGGGATGTATGGAGGTTACGGCTACCCCTTATCCGACGACGGCATGGAAGCTTCCGTGGGTGCACGTGGCGTTTCCAAATTCCGCTTCGGTGGGTGCCGGTGTTGAGTCCGCCTTGAAAGTCCTCCGCAGGAAGGGAAAAATTGCGGACAGAGACATAAAGGTGGTTTCCATCGGAGGTGATGGAGGGTCCTTTGACATCGGTTTCCAGGCCATTTCCGGAGCCATGGAGCGCGGTCACAACATGATCTATATCGTCTACGACAATGAAGCCTACATGAACACGGGCATTCAGCGTTCCGGCGCAACGCCCTACGGGGCATCGACAACGACGAGACCCGCGGGCAAGGAAAGCGTCGGAAACACTACGTGGAAGAAGAACATGGCCGAGATCATGGTGGCCCATAGAGTGCCTTATGTTGCCACGGCTTGTCACAGCTACCCATTTGATTTTATGGATAAAGTCAAAAAAGCAAGAAAAGTGAACGGTCCTGCCTTCATCCACTGTCTGGCCGTCTGCCCGACTGGATGGCGTTCATCGTCCGAGACATGTATCAAGATGGGCCGTCTCGCTGTTGAAACAGGTGTGTTCCCGCTGTACGAGGTGGAAAACGGGAAATACAAAATGACAATTGAGATGCCCAAGAAGCTCAGGCCCATGGAAGACTACCTGAAGCCTCAGGGACGGTTCAGGCATCTCACACCGGATCAGATTGAGATTTTCAAGGGAATGGCAATGCTTGAATATAATAAAGTGTTGGAGAGGATTAAGCATTCAAAATCCTGGTCGGAGATGACAAGTTAAAGCGCTAATTATACGGGATAAGGTGATTGAGGTATGAAGACAGCGAAGACCAAAAAGAAATCGGTTAAAGACATCATAAAAAAATATGGTGGCGATAAGACGGCAATGATAGCCATCCTTCAGGATGTCCAGGAAGAATTCAGATATCTACCAAAGGAAGCACTTTCCTCTGTTAGTAAGCAGATGGAGGTGCCCCTTACCAGGATTTATGAGATTGCAACATTTTACAATGCTTTCAGCCTCAAGCCTCGGGGCAGGAACCTGATTGAGGTATGCGCCGGGACGGCATGTCACGTTCAGGGGGCGGCCAATCTGATGGACAGGATGGAGAGAGATCTGAAGCTTTCTTGTGGCGAAACGACGAAAGATAAAAAGTTTACCCTCGAAGAGGTCAGATGTCTCGGATGTTGCAGTCTGGCTCCTGTCGCGCGGATAAGCGGTAACATTCATCCTAACTTAACGCAGGACCAAATTCCTAAGATTTTGACAAATTATAAATAATAGGGGTGGAAAAGTGAGTAAGATCAATACACTTGAAGATTTAAACAAGGCAGCGAAAAGAGGGCTGGAATCTATCATCCCATCAAAAACGAAAATCATGGTCGGAATGGCGACGAGTGGGATTGCCTCGGGGGCCCAGGATGTCTACAATGCCCTGGAGGCAGAGATAAAGAAACGGAAGCTGGATTTTGTCCTTAGCATAACGGGAGCTATGGGGATGGATTGCATAGAGCCCCTTGTGGATGTCCTGCAACCGAACAAGCCACGTCTGGCATACAGCAAGATGACCGCCAAGAAGGTACCGGAAGTTATCGACCAGATTGTAAAAGGTGCCGTAAATGGCAACAAACCCACTTACAGGATGGATGAGGAAGACTTCATCTGTCTGAATGAAAAGAAGCCTTATTTTAAGGGTGCCGTTCCGAAAGATCTGGCAGATGTTCCGAAGATAGGGGATGTCAAATTCTATAAGAAACAGTTGAAGTTGGCCACCAGAAACTGCGGGATGATCAATTATGAGAGTATAGATGAATACATCGCCAAGGGCGGTTACTTCAGCCTTCTTAAGGCCCTCACTAAAATGAAACCAGATGAGATCATTGATGAGATCATTGCTTCAGGTTTGAGAGGTCGTGGAGGTGGAGGGTTCCCCGCCGGTGTCAAGTGGCAGACATGCAGGCGTGCCCATGGAGACATTAAATACGTGATCTGCAACGGTGATGAGGGCGACCCTGGCGCTTACATGGATAGAAGCGTTATGGAAGGCGACCCGCACAGCGTCATCGAAGGAATGATTATTGGCGCATACGCCATCGGTTCCAGTCAGGGATTTCTTTATGTGAGAAACGAGTATCCCTTAGCCGTGGCCAATCTGCAGAGGGCAATTAACCAGGCGAGAGAATGTGGGTTCCTCGGGAAAAATATTTTCAATACAGGGTTTGATTTTGATCTGAAGATCAGCAAGGGCGCCGGCGCCTTTGTTTGCGGTGAATCAACGGCCTTGATGACATCTCTGGAAGGCAAAGCCGGCGAGCCGAGAGCAAAATATATACACACAGTTGAGCACGGTCTGTGGGACAGACCCTCCAATCTGAATAACGTGGAAACATGGGCGAATGTGCCGGCGATTATCAGCAGGGGGGCGAAGTGGTTCTCCAGCATAGGCTGTAAGAATAATTCAGGAACGAAGGTCTTTTCCCTCGTCGGGAAGATCAATAATATCGGGTTGGTTGAGGTGCCCATGGGGATACCGCTGAAAGATATTATCTATGAAATCGGCGGTGGGATTCCTGGCGGCAAGAAGTACAAGGCGGTCCAGACCGGTGGTCCATCGGGTGGATGCCTGCCCGATAAGCTGATAGATATTCCTGTTGATTTTGATTCGTTGTGGGAAGCCGGCTCCATGATGGGTTCCGGTGGTATGATTGTCATGGACGAAACCACATGCATGGTTGATATTGCGAGGTATTTCATTGATTTCCTCGAATTCGAATCCTGTGGAAAATGCGTTCCGTGCCGGGAAGGAGTGTACAGGATGAATGAAATCCTGCATGACATCTGCGAAGGCAAAGGAAAGCAGGGTGACGTTGAACTTCTGGAGTCCATGTCCAAGGGAATCGTCGATGGTGCCTTGTGCGCCCTGGGCAGCACAGCTGCGAACCCGGTTTTGAGTACCCTCAAGTATTTCCGGGATGAGTATGTCGCTCATGTTCGGGACAAGAAATGTCCAGCCGGTGTCTGCAAGGCTCTGATCAGTTTCAAGGTCAATGCGAAAAAATGCACGGGATGCGGCGTTTGCCTCAAGAAGTGTCCCACTGTGTGCATAACTGGTCAGAAGAAAAAGCCACATGTGATTGATCAAAAAGTATGTATCAAGTGCGGTGTCTGTAGAGAAAGCTGTAAATTTGACGCAATAAGCGTAGAATGAAGGTAGGGGAAATGGTAAACTTTATCATAGATGGTAAGAAGGTTGAGGCTAAGGAAGGTGCAACGGTACTTCAGGTTGCCCGTGCAAATAACATTACGATTCCAACCCTGTGCTGTCATGAGTCAGTTGCTCCATCAGGAGCATGCCGCCTCTGTGTGGTTGAGGTCAAGAAAGGTAAAAGAACGAGGATCGTGACGTCATGCCTGTATCCTGTTGATGAAGGTATCGTTGTTGAAACGAAAACCGAAAGGGTTTTGAATGTCCGGCGTCTCGTTATGCAGCTTCTCATGGCAAGGTGTCCTGAGTCCGACGTGCTTAAGGATATGGCTAAAGAGATGGGCATTGAACCGCAACCCGCCTTTCATCCTGAAACAGACAAAGGGAAGTGCGTCCTATGCAGACTTTGTGTTAAGGCCTGTGAAGATGTCGTGGGTGTGAGTGCCATTGGCTTGTCCGGCAGAGGCAAAGACAAAAAAGTTGGCCCCCCATTCGTCGAGGATTCCAAAACCTGTATCGGATGCGGTGCGTGCGCGTATATCTGCCCGACGGAGCATATCGTCATGGAGGCAAAGGACGGCAAGCGGAAAATATGGGGACGTTCGTTTAAGATGCAGTCCTGCGACAAGTGCGGCAGATATTTTGCCCCGGTTGACCAGATAAAGTGGATTAGCAAGAAAACGGGGACTCCGCTTAGCGAACTCGCGACCTGCATAAGCTGCAAATAAGGGATACAATTGGAAATGCCTGTATAGGCATAAGCTATTTGATGTGGTGGCACAGTCAGAAATGAGTGAAGCCCCGGTGATATTTTTCACCGGGGCTTTTTTATTCGTGCGCCCCCTCATGGCAATTGTCACTGCTCCTGGCATCCTGCAGTCGAATGATATTGACATACATGATGAGCCACTCTATATTTCACTTATAAAAGACGAAATCTTTTGCACATATTGATCAAGAGGCTGCAAAGGGGGAACGACAGATGAGCGAAAAAATAGACAGGATAACTGTCGATATGAATGCGGCCCGGCTGCCAGAGGATCTGGAGAAGTATAAGGCAAAGGCCATGCAATTGGGCGCCACCCGGGCCACAATTGTAAGCATAAAAGAGATTCCCGTGGATGAAAGAATTGTGCTGAAATGTCAGATACCGCGGTGTTTTGGATACGGCACCAGTGTGCACTGCCCGCCCCACACATTGAAACCGGCAGAGCTACGGGACATCCTCACGGGGTTCCAGTGGGCCGTCTTTTTCACCCTCGATGTTCCGCCAGAGGTTATAGTCAGAGACAGGGGCACGATAAAAGAAAGAGAGGCAGCATATCGGAAAATATTTGACATCGTGGGTGAGATCGAATCCATGGCTTTTTACGATGGCCACTATCTGGCTTTCGGCTTTGCTGCCGGCTCCTGCCGACATACGTTCTGCAGCCAGCAGGAGAGCTGTCAGGCCATGGAGGGGAAGAGGTGCAGGATATCTCTCCGCTCCCGGCCTTCCATGGAAGCCGTAGGCATTGATGTTTATAAAATGGCCACTGCAACTGGGTGGGACATCTACCCTATAGGCAGCAACGCCAAACCGGAAGAGATATCCAAAGGCACACTTGCGGGAATCATCATCATACAATGATCTCTTCCCCGATGTCTCAATCTCGTTCGGGAAAAGGCCTGCCCGATGTGTAAAAAACTCTTAGCGCCTTGCCGCTTTTTCGTTCTCCTTTTTTTCCGTTGCGCAATAGATGCCGCCTTCTTCGAGTCCGCCTGCGAAGCAGTTATTGCACGAAATGCACATAGCCGGTCTCCGGTCGCCCTGCAGCCAGCGATTGGCCAGACCGGGCTCCCAGATGAGCGGCCTGGCCAGGGAGATGTAATCCATACCATCATCCCGGATGGCTTTCTCGACAACTTCATATGATCTGAATCCACCCACTACGATTACCGGGCAGTCAACTGCCCCCTTGATTCGGCGGGCCATTTCAAGATTATAAGCTTCTCTCTCCGGGTTTGTTATTTTGATGCGCACCGGGCTTTTTCCACCGGACGACGGGGTGCCGGCAGAGACTTCTATGGCGTCTATACCCGCTTCCGAAAGTCTCCTGGCTGAGTAGATTGCGTCCTCAATGTCCAGTCCTCCTTCTATAAAATCTGCGGCGTTAAGCTTGATGAGCACAGGATAATCAGCGCCGACTGTCTCCCTAACCTTTCGATACACATCGAGGAGAAACCGCGCGCGATTTTCAATGTTGCCGCCATATTCGTCGCTACGGCGGTTGGTGAGAGGAGAAAGGAACTGGTTGATCAGAAAGCCGTGAGCTCCATGCAGTTGCACGGCATCGAATCCCCACGCCTTTACGCGACGAGCCGCATTCCCGAATGCCGCAACGATCTTTTTGATTTCAGCCTGTGTGATCTCCTCCGGTATCTCCGGAAACTGCCCAACCTTAGCTGCTGAAGGGGCAAAGGGCTTGCGGCCGGCGGTCTTTGTATCTGTCTGGCCGCCGCCATGGACCAACTGGATAGCTATCTTGCCTCCTGCATTGTGTACGGTACGGGCCATGCGCTTGAATGAATCCGCAAAGGCATCGTTATATATACCCATCTGGCCGGGCAAATTCTTGCCGTCCGTCCGTACATATGCATAGCTCGTAATGATGAGGCCGATACCTCCTCGTGCCAGGTCGCGATATAAGGTGATGAGCTTCTCTCCCGGCCCGCCATCCTGATCGCACATTCCCTCCCACGTGGCGGACCTTATCAATCTGTTACGCATTGTCATACCGTTAATTTTCGTTTCTTCAAATATCGCAGCCATCTTTCCCTCCTCAGCAGGCTTAGGTAAATCTGCAGAATCGGGTATAACGAACGACCCGACTCATCCATCACCACCATCAATTACTGGTTAAAATATACATGAATCGGATAATTTTAGGAAGAGCAACTTGCGGGAATCTGCATGTCATACAGCTTGCTCCGTGAGAGGCGGATATGCACTCCTTCTGTATGGGATGAAAAATCTATTCACTACAGCAATCGTGCACGGGACATTTTCTTCTTTAGAAAAAGATTGACAAAAAATTTCTCTTATTATAGTTGTATATACAACCAAATCAGGAATAAAATCTTATGAAGAGAGCTGGCGAAAGATTGTCGCTTATAAGAAGTATGTCGCAGCAGTGCATTGCCGTGCGAATACGGCTGCTCAGCCGCATGGTGACCAACATCTATGATTCAGCGTTGAGCCCGTTCGGTGTCAAGCTCAATCAGATAAGCATACTGGTCTTCGTACATCTGGCCGGCGAGGTTGGATATGATGCCTTGTGCAGACGGCTGAAGATGGAAAAATCAACAGCCAGCAGAAATATAGAGCGCATGAAAAAAAAGGGGTGGCTTAATATCGTATCCGTCAAGGAAGAAAGAAGGAAAATTTTAAGAATTACTCCTGCCGGAGAGGTTCTTTTGGGAAAGGTGCATGGAGTGTGGGAAGACGCACAAAAAAAGGCCCTGAATCTGCTTGGAGAAGAAGGGGCGGAAGTCCTCTGCGGTATCGCGAACGGAATATGGAAGAAAGATAAGGCACGATAAGAATTCTAACGAAAAAATTGTATATATGGAGAGGAGAAAGAATATGAAAAAAAGTATCAAAGAATTTGCATTAAACCTTGGGATGGACGACGTGGGAGTAGCGGCTGCCGCTGATTATCAGAGTCCCCGCTCGCCGAAGCTCGACACCATTTTTCCCGGTGTAAAATCGATCGTCGTCATGGCCTACAAAGAACCGTCAAGCTGTGAGAGTTCTAATATGCAGATAGCCATGAGCGGCAGAATGGATGTGATGGAATTTTCGCGGTCGTGCAACTATAGAATGAGCCGTTTTCTCGAGAGGGAATTTGGCGGGACGGCGATGGCAACTCCTGCTTCCTATCCCATGGAGATGAGCATGGAAACCATGGGCGCCATCGGGGATGTCTCGCTCAGGCATGCGGCAATTGCGGCCGGTCTGGGGGTCATGGGCAGGCACAACCTTGTCATCCATCCTAAACTCGGTACGCGCGTGATCTTCACGGCCATACTGACCGATTTAGAGATCGCATCCGATTCCCCGTGTACCGAGGAGCTGTGTATTCACTGCGATGTATGTGTCGAGCAATGCCCCGCCGGGGCTCTTGATGAAGAGAACAGGACGGACGTGGGGAAATGTCTCCGCAGCTCGCAGCCCTACGGTATAGGCAACAGTATCCGCTTCTGGTCGAAGTTCGCTGATGGCACACCTGAGGAAAAGAAGAAGATGGTCAAGAGCGTAGATTTCTGGCGAATGTATCAGGCCGGGTTTATAGGTTTCCAATATTTCTGTTGGAACTGTATGAAGTCCTGTCCGGTGGGGCAGAAACAAGAAAAAGCATCAACACAAGAATAGCGCTTGCAATATCATTCCCACCGCCTCGGCAATCTTGCCATGCGCAGATAAAAGGGCATGGGCCTCTGCCGGATTGTTGACTACGATTCGCCAGATATTTTTTCTGCAGCCGCCTGGGCTTCCCCATACACCTTCCGCAGGGGAATCCCCAATCTTGCGGCAATCTCCCGGCAGTCTTCGTATTCCGGGGATACAATCCTTTTTACCATGCCAGCATTGCTAACCTTTACCCTTACGGGTCCGAATGAAGTCTCAACAGTGATCAGCTCTCTGGGGAGTTTTCTTCTTTCCAGACGCTGGAATCTGACCCCGAGGGAAGTCGTTTCCGTGAAGACTACGGAGAGAATTTCATCCAGTTTATCTGGTGTAATCAAGATGCTAAGCAGCGTCCCCGGCCTGTTCTTCTTCATGAATATGGGCGTCATGAAGACGTCAAGGGCGCCTCTTTCCAGGAGTCTCTCCAAGGCGTAGCCGAGAATCTCGGGATTCATGTTGTCGATATTGGTTTCGATGAGGATGACCTCGTCTTTCTCGTATTCATGCTTTACTTCGGTCTCGCCTATCCAGACCCTGAGCAGGTTCGGTATTTTCAAATCCCTGCTCCCGGCGCCGTAGCCGATGCGTTCAATTTTCATCTCCGGGATAGTGCCGAAGCTTTGCACCACGTGCTTGAGAATCGCAATCCCCGTCGGTGTGACAAGCTCTTTATTGATACTGCTCGCATATACGGGTATGCCCTTAAGCAACTCGAGGGTGGCGGGTGCGGGAAGAGGCAGGACGCCATGGTCGCATTCAACGAATCCTGTCCCCACGGGAATCCTGGAGGCGTACATAGTTTCGATGCCCAGCATCTTCATGACTATGAGGGACCCAACAACGTCAACAATGGAATCCAGCCCGCCGATCTCATGAAAATGAACATCTCCGGGATTGGTGTTGTGGATCTTCGCTTCGACCTCTGCGAGGTCGCGAAAGATTGCCTTGGTCTTCGCCTTGATGTCATCTGCCAGGCCACTGTTATCCATGATCCTCTCAATATCCGTCAGATGCCTCTCAGCGTGGCTGTGGTCTGCATCGACAAAAAACCTGGTTCCCGAGAGCCCTTTCCTGGTTGTTTTTTCGGCCTTCAGGGTGAATCCGGAAATCTTCAGTTTTCCTAGTTCTGATTCAAGCTTATGTAAATCAGCTCCGGCGTCAATCAGCGCTCCCAGTATCATATCTCCGCTGACGCCTGAGAAACAGTCGAAATAGGCTATCCTCATTTTTCCTCACCCATATGGTTTATAAGACTTGCAAAGTATCCAGCCCCAAATCCGTTATCAATGTTCACAGTCACCGAGCCTGGTGAACAACAGTTCAGCATGGACAGCAACGCGGCCAGGCCTTCGAAACTGGCGCCGTAGCCCACACTGGTCGGGACGGAAATCACAGGACTATCGACAAGTCCACCAATTATGCTTGCCAGGGCCCCCTCCATGCCGGCCACCACTACTATGACGTTCGCATTGAACAGCTTCTCCCTGCTGTCGAAAAGTCTGTGCACCCCGGCAACACCGATGTCGTAGACCCTATCGACGGCATTCCCCATGATTTCTGCCGTAACTGCCGCCTCCTCCGCGATCGGCACATCGGATGTCCCCGCAGTGACTACGAGGATCGACTTGGCGGATTTCTTCTTTCTTTTTTTTCCAACGAGGATGATCTTGGCTGTTTCGTAGTAGGCTGCATCCTTTCTTATTTTCCTGATGGCTTTAAAGACCGCCTTATCGGCTTTGGTTGCCATGATGAATTTTGTCTCCGGTGAGAGGCTTTCTACAATTCTGCTGATTTGTTCGATGGTTTTTCCCCGGCACAATATCACTTCCGGAAAACCTCTCCGCAAATCCCTGTGAGTATCGATCTTGGCGTCGCCCAAATCCTGGTAGGGAAAAGACCTTAAAGCCCTCAGTGCGTCATCGATCCCCATTTTTCCGGTTCTAACGTTTTCCAAGAGTTTCCTGATTTTTTCTCTGTCCATTTTTAGCCCTCTTCCTTCAATGGTTCATTCATGCTGCCCATCCGGTATCCCTGAATATCCAGAGAGACATATGCATATCCCAGCGCCTTGAATTTTTCCACAATCAGGTTTGATATCTCCTCGTCGAGAAATATGGGCATATCTGCGCGCAGCACTTCTATTCTGGCAATGCTGCCGTGGTCTCTGACCCTCAATTGCCGGATTCCAAAACCTGCCAGGAACTCTTCCGCACGACCGACGCGCAAGACCTTCTCTTTGGTGATTTGAGTGCCGTACGGAAACCTGGTTGATAGACAGGGCAGCGGTGGCTTGTCCCACGTAGGGAGATTCATCTCCTTCGATAGTTTTCTGATGTCTTCTTTTGTGAAACCTGCCTCCTTAAGCGGGCTCCTGACGCCAAACTCCGCAACCGCTCTCATTCCCGGGCGGAAATCCCTCTCATCATCACACGTTGAACCATCTATGATAGAGTTCAAACCGTGACGCGCGAGCAGTCCCGTAAGCTTCGTGAAAAGCTCCTTCTTACAGTAGTAGCATCTGTCCGGGGGATTGGATGAGAAATTCGGATCATTCAGTTCATCTGTATACACAACAATGTGCTTTGCGCCGATTACTTCCGCGTTCTTCTTTGCCTCCCGGAGTTCTTGTGGTGTGTATGTTTCCGAACTTGCAGTGACGGCTACGGCCTTGTCACCCAAAACGGTTGTGGCAATCTTCAGCAGGAAGGTGCTATCCGTGCCCCCGGAATAGGCGATAAGGACACTTTGCATGTCAGTTAGTATGTTTTCCAGTGATTCTAGTTTTGATGAAAGCTCTGTCATAATCTGCCGCCGTAATAATGGTTGTTTTGGTGTAGAATATATTATCTATCATCTATCATCTTAGGCGACAAGTTGTCAACATGTTGACATTCCAGCGAGAAAATTTTCTTTGACAGATTTGTGCGGGTGAAGTAGTTTTATGAAAATGGACTAAGACTGGTCATTAATGGAAAAAACGGAGGAAATATTATGAAAAAGATCGTAGTGGGCTGGTTTGTAATTATCATGACTGTGTTAATGATTGTATGTATTGCATCAGCCGGCTCTCCACCGGTGGTAGGTGGAACACTACCGGACATAAAGCTTCCCATACCAAAAGATTCTGCGGATAAGAACTATCTTGGTCTTGGCTTCTTCGGGTTCGGTTCTTTCAAGATTCCGGAGATCAAAGCCAAATTGGTTATTGTCGAGATTTTCAGCATGTACTGCCCTTACTGTCAGCGGGAAGCGCCAAACCTGAACCAGTTGTATGCCAAAATTGAGCAGAATCCGGCCCTTAAGGGTAACATCAAGATCATTGGTATCGGTGCGGGGAATACTTCCTTCGAAGTTGGAACATTTAAGAAGAAGTACAACGTATCTTTTCCCCTCTTTGCCGATGAAAATTATGTTATTCATAAAATAGTCGGGGAGGTGAGGACGCCATACTTTATTGGCGTGAAAATAAATTCTGACGGCTCGCATCAGGTCATACACTCCAAACTTGGTAACTTGGAGGGAGTGGATCAATTTCTGGAGATGATTGTTAAATTGTCGGGACTATAGCAGGAGGAGATATGAAGGTGTATAGCAAACACGTGGTATTAGTTTTGTTGATTGGAGCGTTTATTCTTAGTTTTACGTTTGTTCCGGCAGCATACGGCTTGTCGGATGCATATAAAAATAATATCTACAATCCGGGAATCCTCAAGTCGAAAAACAGTGTTTTAAAGGTCAAGATAGGGAAGCCTGCTCCTGATTTTACCCTCAAAGCGGTATCGGGAGAAATGATTTCTTTGAAACAGTACCGGGGCAAGAAGAATGTTGTCATTTCCTTTGTGCCTGCGGCGTGGACGCCTGTCTGCTCAGACCAGTGGCCGGGCTACAATATCGCGCAGGATATCTTTGATGAGTATGATGCCATATTGTTAGGGATCACCGTGGACAATATACCGACCCTGTTTTCCTGGACGAACCAGATGGGCAATTTGTGGTTTCCCGTACTTTCTGACTTCTGGCCGCATGGCAAGGTCGCGGAAAGCTACGGAGTCTTGCGCTCGGACGGGGTATCCGAACGGGCGTTGTTTGTGATCGATAAGAAAGGAATAATACGTTATATAGATGTTCACGACATTAACAAGAGACCCCCGCTTGAAGATATCGTAAAGGAACTGGAAAAGCTGAAATAGCCATAGATTATGTCATGCCGCACTTGATGCGGCCTCTATGTTTGTTATACTGTTCCCCCGCCTTCGTGGGGACGATGTCTGGATTTCTGCTGGAGTTGACCCCGTACGCCCATACGTGGCAGAAAGACACAACTGCTGTGTCTCCGCAATTTTTCAAATATCTCACTGTTCATCATTTTTTACTTGACGAATCATTTATTTTGTGCTACGGATATATAAAAAGTAACACCGCATTATTTTTTTGTGCATGCGTGGCACGAAATATAGATTTATAGCACAATCAAACTTTGGTGGTTGGTATGCATATTCCCGACGGTTATCTCAGTCCCCAAACATATATTCCCCTTTATGGGGCATCAATAGCAGTCTGGGGGATAGCCCTAAAAAAGATTAAGGAGGAGCTCTCCGCCAAACATGTTCCTTACTTGGCTATGGCCGCCGCATTCTCCTTTCTCGTTCAGATGTTCAATATTCCTGTTCCCGGAGGGACGACGGGGCATGCCGTCGGTGCGGGAATTATCGCCTTGCTCCTGGGTCCTTGGACAGCGGTCATTGCCGTCTCCGTGGTCTTGATTATACAGGCGTTTGTCTTCGGTGACGGCGGCATCACGGCCATAGGCGCCAACTGTTTTAATATGGCCATTGTCATGCCTTTTATTGCGTACTGGACATTCAATTTGATCAAAGGATTCTCGCAGAATAGAGCAAGGATCCTCGTGGCGGCTTTCCTTTCAGGCTATGTCGGACTTGCTGCCGCCGCCTTCTGTGCCGCTTTCATGTTCGGCATTCAGCCTGTCATTGCTTCCGGTCCTGACGGCATGCCGTTGTATGCACCTTATCCCCTCTCCATTGCCATTCCTGCTATGGCTATTGAACACCTGTTCCTTTTCAGCATTGTCGAGGGCGTCATTACGGTTGCGCTTTTAAAATATTTTCTGAAAAATGAGTCAACACTCATTTATGCAATGAGAGAGGCTTCCCGTGAAGAGGCTTGAGAAAAAACTGTGGCTGGGGCTTTTCGTGATGGCCGTCTTGTCTCCTCTGGGAATTATCCTGCCGGAAAAATTTGGCGCCGAAGGAGCCTGGGGTGAGTGGGGTGTAGACGCCCTGGAAAAGCTTCTGGGCTATGTCCCCGTTGGTTTGAAGAAAACGGCGGACATCTGGGCGGCCCCCATACGGAACTATAACTTCGGTGGAGAAGGCGCGATACTCTCGACAAGAATTGTTTCCTATATTGTGTCCGCTTTCATCGGGATCGTCCTTGCCTGCATCATAATATTAATAATATCGAGACTGCTATTCAAACATGAGAAATAAGATTCCGGGCTTTCTTCTGTGTACACCCGCGCAGGCACATGATGCAGGCGAAAGGGGTACACTAAGATCTTCGTATATCGAGAAGGGAATAGGACATCTGTCGGAGATGATTACAACAGGGTATTTAAACGTAGGTCAGGAATCAGGGAAAGGTTTTTTCCAGAAGCTTGATCCAAGGGTGAAGGTTATTTTTCTCATCTTCTTTGTTGTCATTGTCAGCTTGAAAAGGCATATATTCCCTGAGGCGGTAATTGCCCTGTTTGTCTTTCTGTTAGTTGCCTCGTCACGGATAAACCTCGCGCAATTCTACAAAAAAATAGCCGGTTTGACCTTTGTTTTTGGATTTCTTGTCGTCTTTCCCTCCGCTTTTAACATCGTAACGCCGGGAGAATTGATTCTACCTGTTATCCATTTGTCACATCCTTATGAATTCCTGATTTACCATATTCCCGAAGAGATAGGCCTTACAAGGCAGGGGGTTGATGGAGTGATGATGCTCTGCCTGAGAATGATGAACTCTCTTACCATTTCTTTTTTGGTCATCTATACCACACCGTTTCACAGGATTATCAAGGCGCTGCAAGTTTTCCGCGTTCCTCAAGCCTTTCTGCTCGTCATTACTCTTTCGTACAAGTACATTTTTATTTTCGCAAAAACAGTAGAGAGCATGTACTTTGCCAGAAAAAGCAGGCTCGTGGGAATGGTAAGAGATGACGAAGCGAGGATCTGGGTCGCCGGGAGAATTGCTCATATGTTCAGAAAGTCCATGTCCCGGTATGAGGAAGTATTCAGAGCAATGGTGGCGAGAGGCTTTGCCGAAGAGGTGCGGCTGTCGGATATCGGTGAGCTGACTACGACGGACCGGCTTTCCGGCTGCTTCTTTTTGCTTGTCGGGATTTTCCTTTTATGGATGTGAGGATTAGATGGCAGATATTATCCAAATTGATGATGTAAGCTATGCTTATCATGATAATATCCCCGCTTTATCACGGGTGAGCATGGGTATTTCTGAAGGTGAAATATTTGCGGTTATCGGTTCTAACGGGTGTGGTAAGTCGACGCTCCTGCACATCATGAACGGCCTGATTTATCCCCCCTCAGGCAGAGTGTATTTCCATGGAAAAGAGGTTTCCGAGGATTCGCTCCGGGACAGGACATTTCTGAAATATTTCAGGAGCAGCGTGGGTTATGTCTTTCAGGATTCCGACGTTCACCTTTTCTGCCCGACCGTTTTCGATGAACTGATGTTTGGTCCGCTCCAGTTGGGTCTTTCCAAGGAGGAGTCCTCCGGGCGGGTTAGGGAGATTATGGCAATGTTAGAGATATCTCATCTGCAGGAGAGGCCCTCCTACATGTTATCGGGAGGTGAAAAAAAGAGGGTCGCCATCGGTTCTATTCTTACCATGAACCCCCGTGTTCTCCTGCTTGATGAGCCGATGAACGGTCTCGATCCGAGAACAAAAAGCTTCCTGATAGAATTGATGATTCTCCTCAATGACGCAGGAAAAACCCTCGTCATTGCTACCCACGACTTGTCTCTTATCAGTGAACTCAGGTGCCGTGTTGCCGTCCTTTCTGAAGATCACCGCGTTGAAAAAATCGGGACTGCCGATGAGATATTACAGGATGAGAACCTGCTATTGAGAGTCAATCTCATCCACGAGCATGTTCATTACCACGGGAATCATGCCCATATCCATATCCATTCTCATTACCTGTTTCACCGTCATGACCGGAAGCCCGATGATGTGGATAGTTGATTTATATATCAAAACCACTGACATAGTCAGTGGTGGGGCGTGGGGGCGGAGGCCCCACACCTTTAGCGCATCAACAATGTTGATAAGCAGATAGGATTTGTTGTAACGTATCCATAGGAGGCAAGGCCATGGAAGAATACAACAAATCATCTCATGCAATTTACCGATGTGAGTATCACTTCGTTTGGGTTCCG
>Ga0209777_10001359_pt1 | contig 35779 bp, 57 predicted proteins | sample FrelakmetHBP12HB_FD_187147 | JGI IMG/M metagenome (GOLD analysis project Ga0209777, IMG submission 187147) | Freshwater lake sediment microbial communities from the University of Notre Dame, USA, for methane emissions studies -HBP12 HB (SPAdes)... | ecosystem: Environmental > Aquatic >...
ATGGGCAAAAGCTTGGAAAGCAGCTCCAGAAGAAGATAAAAAATTATTAAAAACTCTTCCAAATTTTGACGCAGAAGTTTTTGAAGAAATAACAGGAATTAAAATTTAAAGGAATTAAAAATGGAAATTAGATCGGAAACTGTAAAAGAACTTAGAGAAAAAACTGGCGCAGGAATGATGGATTGCAAAAAAGCTTTAGGAGAGTCCCAAGGGGACCTAGAGAAAGCAAAAGATTGGTTAAGAGCTAAAGGATTAGCAGATAGTGGAAGAAGACAGGACAAGATTGCAAAAGAAGGAGTAATTGGATATTACATTCATAGTAATGATAAGATAGGAGTATTAGTAGAATTGAATTGCGAAACTGATTTTGTAGCAAAAAATTCAGAGTTTAAACAATTAGCTAAAGATATAGCTATGCATGTGTGCGCAGCAGATCCTAAATTTTTAAAAGCAGAAAACATTAGTGAAGAGTTTAGACAAAGAGAAGTAGCGGTATACACTGAACAATTGAAAGAACAAGGCAAACCAGAAAATATGATTCCTAGAATAATAGTAGGAAAATTGAAAAAGATGGCAGAAGAAGTCTGCCTATTAAATCAAAAATTTGTAAAAGATCCAGAAAAGACAATAGAGCAATTAATCCAAGATTCAATTTTGAAATTAAAAGAGAAAATAGAAGTGAAAAGATTTACAAAATTTAATGTAGGAGAAACAATTTAATTTACTAATAATTGATTATTTAATACCCTTTTCTACTGCTCCCCAAAAACTATTTTTATCCATAATAATCTCCTAAATCTAGTTATACCACACATTACAACACGTTGCAACAAGTATCAGGAAAGGATATATTTTTCAATGAGTTAGCTAAGTTTAATGTAAATAAAATTAATTGACTTTTTTGAAAATTAGAGGGAATATAATATTTTAAATAATGGAGGATTTAATGTACGCGCCAGAAGATTATGGCTTCAGAATTACAAAAGAAATGGAACCTAACCCAAATACGGGAAAGTATGAATTAAGACTTTATATTTTAGAATTTCAAGTAGAATATTTCTTTGAAACTTTAAAAGAGATAGATGAAAATTTAATTCCTATAATAGAAGGTCTTATGAATACCAGAAGGGAAATTCAGGGATTGCCTCTTCCTATACCTATTAGATATATAAAAGCTAGGATATGAAACTTAATATTTTTATTTCAGTAACGGAGAAACTGTGAAACATCTAAACTTTAAGTACAAAGATAGAGCAGTAATAAAAAATATGCATCCAGAAATTGATGGAACAGGAGTAATTATTATTGGAGTTGCTTCCAGATACATTATAGATTCTTATATTGTAGAATTTGCCGATGGATTGACAAGAAAATCTTTTGAAGAATTTGGACAGGAATCTATAGAATATAGAGCATTAGTTTTATCAGAAAGATGTCTTGAATGCAATTAAATGATCAACAACTTAAAATAGTAAATACTCCAGGAGGCAAAATAGCAGTAATTGCTGGAGCTGGCGCAGGAAAAAGTAGTACTACGATAGAATTAGTAAAAAAACTTTATGAGAAAGATAAAATCCCCTTAGAAAGAATATTTATTTCCACTTTTACTAATAAAGCAGGAGATGATATTAAGAAAAAATTACAAAAAAAATTTAATTTTGAACAAAACTATTTAAAAAATTTGTGGATAGGCACTCTACATAGTTTAGGATATCGATATCTAAAAGATATCCAAAAATTAAAATTGAATATAATCACTCCCCCCGAAGCTAACGTTCTATTAAAAAATATAAGCGAACTAACTATAGGCGATTCAGAAATAGACTTCAAAGAAATTTTAGAAAATATAGATAAAAAAAGAAATAAAAATTGTACTTGGGAGGAAGCAAGCCTCCATCCCAAATTATGCAAATTAGTCTTTGAAAAATATCAAAAAGAAAAAATCAAACAAAATTTGGCAGACTTTGGAGATCTTATAGAAAAATTTGCAGAATATCTTGAAGAGGATATACATTTTAAAAAAAGATTTGATTGGGTAATATTAGATGAAGTTCAAGATGTATGTAAAATTATGTATAGAATAAGTGATTTAATAGCTAGAGATAATTGCTTATATGTAGGAGACATAAAGCAGGCCATCTACGGCTTTAGGGGAGCATGTCCTCATTTATTTCAAGAAAAAATAAATAATTCTGAAATAGTATACCCTTTAGCTTATAATTATAGATCTTCTAGCAAAATATTAGACTTTGCTAATGCTATATTAAAGCAAATGCCTCAATTTAAGGATCAAGATTTATTAGCAACTGGGAGCATAGGAGAAAAACCCATTTTTACCATGTGCTCCAATCAAGCAGAAGAAGTATTTAAAAATATTCAAAAAGATATAGCGAAAGGAATCCCCTACAAGGAAATAGCTGTTTTAAGTAGATCTGTGAAATACGGTTTTATAGGAGATTTAGAGGTACTATTAAGGAAAGCTAAAATACCTTATATTGTATGGGGAGGTAACGATAAATTAGAAATATCTTATGTACAAGATTTTTTATCTATACTTAAAGTACTATCTTCCCCTACCAGCGTATCTCTTTTAAATGCTTTTTCCTTATTACCTAAAATAGGAGCTAAAATCGCTCAAAATTTGACTGATGTCGTAATGTCTCATGGTTTTGATCAATTAAAATATGTAACTGCTAGTTATACTAATACAAAGGAATTCAAAGACTTCCTAAAACTAAAAGAATTTAAAGGCAGCAATAATGACACTCTCTTTAAAGCTTTAGATTTTTATGAAAATAATTATCTAAAAGCTAAGTATAAAGAAGATGCTTCAGATAAGAGAGACTTCATTTATGATTTATTGTTTAAAACTTTATCAGAACATTCTGATTTAAATGAGGGCATTAATAATCTCTATTTAAATACTGAAGATGACGAAACCGATAAAAATAGGGTGGTGATTTCTACCGTTCATAAGGCCAAAGGTCTTGAATGGGAATCTGTGCATGTAACTCAGTGTATAGAATTTTCTATTCCATTTATAAAGCAGGAAGAAGAGGGGGATGAGACTAGATTAGGGGAAGAATTTTGTATATTTTATGTAGCGTGTACTAGAGCTAAAAATCATCTCAAAATGTATATGCCTTATCGCTCACAGAGGGGACAATATAATTTTGTAAATAAATTAAGCAGATATATTAGAAATTTGTATAATAGTTCTAAGGAACAGTTTTTTACTCTAAAATGTCTAGATGTACCAAGCGAAGAAAGATTTAAGGAGGATGTTTTTGAAAATAGAGGACCATTAAACAAAATTTATTGATGAGTATAATAGAATTTGGTTTGAAAAAATACACAATTTATATATTTATTAGAAAACATTTTCCAAAACTTTTAGGTTTGGTAAATAAAAAAAAGTATAGAAAGAAAATAGCTTCACAAAAACAACATAAGCTAAACATGTGTGAACACAAAAATGCTTATTTGTATGACGATGCTGGAAATGGATACTGTGCTTGTTTTTGTCCTAATTGTGAAAAAGATTGGTTGGTTTGGGTAGGAGAGGATTAATAGCAAGTACCGTTACTTAATTTATACCTAAATATATTAAAAAGTTTTGAAACAGGCACCGTAGGGTCCTGTAAGAAATCGATCAAGAATATTTTTAGAACCCACATAATCAGCATTATCAGAATAACCACAATTCTGACATTTAAATAAATCTTGATTTACTCGATTTCTCTTATCTCGATGATTACAATCAGGACAAATTTGACTAGTAAAATAAGGAGGTACTGATCTGAAAGATACACAGTATTCTTCAGAGAGCATTTGAATCCTCTTAAGTACAAATTTGTAATTCCAATTCGAAATAACTCGACGAATATTTTTACTCAATCGTCGTTTGATTTTCATATTTTTCTTTAAATTTTTTAATTTTTCTACTACTACTAATTTTAATTCTTTCCAAGGTAGTAATTTTGTCATTCTACAAATATATTCTTTAATTTCTTCTTTACATCTGTAATAAGCTTTTGAGCATCTTTTTTTTCTGTGTAATTTTTTAATTAAAGATTCAATTTTAATGCCTAGGTATTCTTTTTCAGAAGTAGCTAGAAGTTTTTTTATTCCTATATCTATTCCTATTATTTTTCCTTCTAATTTTTTGGGAGGAATATTTATATCAAAAGAAAACTGGATATAATTTTTTCTTAAAATAATTGACGAATTTAATTTTCCCTCTTCTTTCCATTTATTAAATTGCTTATGTTTTTTAAGAGGAATAGAAATTTTTTCTCTATTTCCAATACATTCTAAAGTGACATTCAAATCAAATTCTTTAGTAGTAGGATTTAAATCTATTGAAGCAATTGTACAAGATAAAGTAGCAGTATTTCCTGCATGTACAGGTCTCTTGTAAGGCACTTCCAGTGCCTTACAAGATTCTTTAGTAGAAAATACGAGATCGTATCCCTCTTGATAAGCATTTTTAATTAATCGCGCAGTAAGATTTTTAAAAGGACATTTATGAATTTCTACAGCTAGAATCAAATCAAATTTTTTCTTTTCTGGAATTTGATTTTCAAAAGTCTCAATAAAAAAATTTACTACTTTAGAATATTCTACTAAAAGAATTAGAATTTTCTTCTTTTTAGTTTTTGTCAGATGTCTAAAATGACATTTACTGCTTCGGATTATTTTCAATTTTCAAATCTTTTATTAACTGTGCTGTTTTTCTTTTACTTCTTCTTTTTCCGTATATTCTAGCACAAAAAGAAGTAATTATTGCTACAAAATCTTCTATAATATCTTCTTTATTTTCTATTTCATTAATGACTATAATATTTCTATTTTGTTGATTTAATAAATTTTTCAAATAATTAAATCCGAATCTAGTCAATCTATCTTTATGCTCACAAATAATATTCAAATCAGAATTTAATATTTGATTTAATTGAGATCTATTATCATTTAATCCAGAAGCAATCTCTTTATATATTTTTTTAATTATAATACCTTTACTAGCACAAAAATTTTTTAATCTATCTTGTTGTCTAATTAAATCTTCTTTTTGATCATGTGAAGATACTCTACAATAAATACCATATTCTTTTTCTGTTACTTTTTCATTTACTACAATTGTACCTGTTTTTAATTGGTATCCTTCAATTAATCCTTTTTTCCAATGTACAAAAGCAGTTTTATAAGATATTGAATTTTTTCTAGCGTATTCTGATAATTTCAATTTATTTTTCTTTGATTTTTGTTTATATTTAAGTATATTTAAGCATATATTAGTAGATTATTTAATACCCATGCTTCTCCACTTCCCCGCCCTTACAAAATGCACTACACGTTTAAAGGCAGCAAAATATATCAGAAATTTTATACTTTTAGAATAAAGATAATTATTGTATATTATAACAAAGCGTATTATAATATATCTATATAAACTCTAAAAATGTAAAGGAATCTTATGGATAAACAAAAATTAGTTAAAAAAGTAAAAGCAAAGTTAATAGAATCTATGGCATTTTCCAGAAACAAATGGATAGACAAGATTAGAGACAATTTTGTAGGTGGAGCTTTAGGAGAGTATTCTAAAATTAAATTTGCTCTATATATTGGATTAAAAGATTTCTGGTCAAACGAAGTTAAAGATCTTTTAAAAAATATATCCCTTTACATGGATGAAAAAAAAGTAAAAACTAAAACTAAATTTGATCGAAAAAAAGCACTCACTGAAGCAATTTTTGAAGCATCTACATTTCAAGATCAAGTAGTATCCGCTAAAAAAGAAGTTTTAAAATTAGTAGAAAATAAAGAAAAATATAAAAAATTATTAACTTATCATTTACCAGAAACTTCCCAAGAAATTACCAAAGAAATGATTCATAAATTTTTGCCAGAATATAAAGATTTAGTTTCATAAAAGATGCCAATTAATCCCGAAGCTATTCCACTCCTCATTCTTTAACTGCTCCTGAGTAGGAAAAACTAAATCTAAAGTCACTATATGAAAATTAGATTCAGATACTCCACACTTAGGAATAGTCAAACTAGTCCCTGGGAGAGTACCTGGAGGAATTAATAATTCTTTGATACCATACATAGTCGCTACGTCAAAATATTTTTTCCCTTTTATTAAATCTGATAATCCAATAGGTACTCTAGATAAGATATTTAAACCATTTAATTGAAATTGTTTATGAGGTAATATCTTTATCCTAACTAATAAATCTCCTACCTCTAATCCCTTCCTAAAACCTTTTTCTGAGAAATGATGTTCTACAATTCCACAACTCCCTGGAGGTAAATTAAATTCAAAGTATTCTATATCAAATTTCATTTCACTCTCCCGATAAAAAGGAGTATTAGAATTTAAATTTAACATGAATTTCTTACCAAAAAATCCTTCCTCGAATGGTACTGTAAAAGTAATTATTACATTTAACTCATTAGACTTTCTTCTCTTTTGATGCACAAAAGATGGATTGGTAATTGTTTCATAAGCTTCATTTATTTTTTGAAATAATTCATTTGCATTGGGGTCATCGAGATTTCGATCGGGGTGGTATTTTAAAGCTAACTTCCTGTAAGCTTTTTTCATCTCCCCTGCAGTATAAGTTTTGGTAGGGTCTAGATTTAAAATTAAAAAACATTCGTCAAGTGTAAATATCTGCATTTATTTTGTAGGAATAGCTGGAGCATCACTTTGCATGATCTTTACAATTTTCATTGACCTATATTCAGGAGATAAAGTTTCATCAAATAAAATAACATCTACTGCTGGATCATCTACTTTTAACCTTAAGACTAGTACTTGATTGTACTGTTTATTTTGTATAAAAGTAAGAATTTGATTATATCTAACCTGCCATGCTTTTTCAGTAATTTGAAGAAATGCAGATACATTAGTTGATTCTTTGGTAGATTGTTGATTAACTGCAGCTGCTTTAGCTGCTTCAGCTTCCGCTTCCGCATCTGCTATACGTTTATTATTAGCTGCTATAGTATCTCTTATATCTGTAATTAGCGGTAAAATAACTTGTAATAATTGCACCGCTAATTGAAGTGCTGCTGTAAGTCCCGCCCACAAAGTGTACCTCCTTTGTTAATTAATAATATTCCATGTTTTAGTTGCTGCAGTATAAGTCCCCACAAAATATCTTCCCCCCATAGTCACCCCTTTTACTACGTAACTGGGTAGACCTCCTTTTACCATAGCTTTATATGAGGAAAATTGCTTTCCATTTACTTCTACTCCTACTACTGCATGTTTTTTACCTGTTACATCTGAATCCGCAAATTCAAAGGTTACATAATGAAGCACTTTAGTGACACTTACTGAAGGTACTGTAATACTTTCTGTATACCCATTAGTCTCATGCATATAAGATCCATATTCTATGGCTGGATTATCCATATTTATAGCTGAAACTTCATAATCACAATCATCTAAATTACTAAATTGAATTGTAAACGGGGAAGTATCGTAATCTTGTTGTTTTATTAAAGTAGTCCCACAATACATTATAAATGTGCCATGTTTTCCTTTTGGATAAAAAGTAATAGCTGGTTCTACTTGTTTATATCTCTTTTGAAACCAAGCTGCTCCATTAAAAGTACTTGTCACAGTTTCATCAGAAATACTCATTTGTAACAAACTAAAATAAGGATTATTGGGAAGCATTTTAATAAAAAAACGTCCCATTATAGTATCATCTAAATTATGATTGCCTACTCGTGCTACTCTAGTGATCGTAAACGAACAATTATTATATGTAGTATTACCATAAATATCTTTTAATAAAATCGTATTAGCATTTCCTGAAGAAGCACTATAAGTATACTCCCCACATTCCGTAGATTCGAATTTTAGAGTACCCGACCATAGTGGGGGCAATATAAGTGAGGCAGTAGGTGAAATTGTACCTACAAATGCACATCCATTTAGACCTATGGAGTGAGTGTCTAGATTGCAGTTATTTTGCATTTCAAGACCATATCGATTATTTTGATCCCATTTAGGGGTAGGATCTTGTGGGGGTTGACATGCACAACTTACTATTAATATAAAAAATAATACGAGTATTAATTTCATCTTTATTCTCCTTCACTGAAAGCTTGACGAGTGGGATAATTAGACAATCCCCAATTTCTTAAAATTAAATGCCAAGCGCGGTCCATATTAAGTAATTCTGGTTTCATAAGATCTCTTTTTTTAATTTCTCCCAATAATTTAATTTTTTCTTGTCTAGTTAATTTATTTCTATCTTGAAATCTTTGTACAAAAGTAATTGTTTTTCTAGGATCTTTATGTATACTCACTCAATATATTAAATTCATTTTAGATTTTGAAGAAACAAAATTAGATATAGAATTTATGTCTACTTTTAAAGAAATAGTAAAAGAAATTTTATAAATTATTTCTTCTCCTCCTCCAGCTTCCTAAATCCGAAATGTTCCCCATTCAGATTCCAATCTTTTCTCAAATTTACATACTCTTCTTCTGTCAAATCAGGATTTAATTCTTTTAAATATGCTGCTATTTCATAAGGATTTAAATTTAAATCTTTGATAGGATGTATATTCATTTTTTCATATCCAGGCAAATGTGGGTCTTCTTTGATAATCTCTAAATATTCTGGTACTGTTTTTTCATCTGCTAAAAGCTCTTTAATTCTTTCTTTACGTTTTTGTTCTCTTAAGGCATATAAATTTTCAGTTTCATGCACATCATCCCAATCGAGAATATTTTTTCTAGTTAAAGTTTCTACTACTGACCACACATGATTTTCTACCATTTTAGCATAATTTAAAACTTTATGAAGATCCTGCGCAATCATTTGAAATTGATCGCTAGTGATATTAGTTTGAGGAGGATTTACTTCTGGGGTAGAGGAAATATATTTTTTCTTTACTTCTTCTCTCATTAATTGTCTCCGCTGTTGTCTATTTAATTGCTCTGACATTTTCTTCAAACTCCTTTTTTAAAGGAGTGTAACACTCCTTCCATTATAATCGTATATTTGATTTGTTTTCTTTAAATCTTCTAAAATAAATAATAGAGATACTATATCTAATTTTACAGCTTCTTTTAAATCTTTTAAACTCACTTCTGTTTTAGATGAAAATTTTTTGAAGAATCTTAGGATAGCGGGTTTATAGTGAGATAATTTTCTTTGTATTTTATCTACTATATCATCTAGGACGCCTTTAAATTCAGCATTATCTCTTAAAAATATAAGATCTTTTTCATCATCTAAATTTATATCTTTATAGAGGGGTTGTTTTATAAAATCTTGTACAGCTTTTTTAAATATGTTTAAATGTACTAATTTTAAATCTTCTGTTTCTATGAACATCTTATCTAATAAATCTGAAATCCCTAATAACTCAAACATTTTCTGATATGATAAAGCTGTTTTAATTTCTTGAGAGATATTTTTTAATTCTGATAAGATTAAATTCATATTTATGACCTTACATATTTTTTAGGTTCGTCAAGATCTACAAAAACCATTCTTTTCTTTTTGCCCGCTAATTTAGACATAATAATTCTGAGAGATTTAATTGTACTCCCCTCTTTTCCTACCAATAAAGAAAATTCTTCTTGTTTTACTTTAATTGTAAAATGAGAAGTTTCTTTCCCATGCATCACTTGTCCCCTACTTTCATTAATTAAAACTTCATCTTCCGTTTGTACTATTCCTTTTACTAAAATTTCTAAAATTTCTTTGAGTTCCATTTTTCTACTCCCCGATTTATTTTCTAAAAAATCTTTTATTTTTGTTATTGAAAATCACAGAAAATTTGAAAAATTAGTTAATTATTTTATATGAAGATGCCAGTTTTCAGCTTTTTAAAAAAATTTTGATAAAAATTTAATAGATTTTTTCAAAAAGTGAGGAGAAATAAAGAGTTTTAGAAAAAGTGTCAATTTTTCAGCTTTTTGAAAAAATTTTGATAAAAATTTAATAGGTTTTTTCAAAAAGTGAGGAGAAATAAAGAGTTTTAAAAAAAGTATCGATTTTTCAGCTTTTTGAAAAATAAAATTATTTTTTCCCAAAGATTCTTTTTTTCGACAGGAAATTCTTCTTTTTCTAAATCGGGATATAACCAATAAAGGATATTCACATCTTTATAATAAGTCGCTCTTTTTTGTGGATCTTTTATTTCTTCTAAAAGAATTTCTTTTAACTGTTCTTTTGTATATAAAGAACAGAAAGCATTGCAATCTTTACTATGCTCTGCCTTATAACATAAGTCTACGTCTATATTTTCTTCCAAATTAAAAGTACATATATTTAACTGAGTTTTATTAGGAAGAATAATTACTTTATTATACTTACAATTACTGGGGGTTTTTGATAAATGTTTAGTGAACATCTTTTTGAGATGTTGATATTTAAGTTGTTTTAATTTTTCTAAAATTTCAATTTTTTCCACTGACTTTTTCTATTCTCAATCTATTATTGCGACTGGAAGTCTTATAAACATTATCCGCGTAATTTATCATTCCTTCCTCATGTGTAACTACAAATAAAGTAAGTCTCAATTTTTTACATAAGTTTTTTAATAACAAACTACAGTTTTCGACATAACCCTCACTTAAATTTGAAAAACATTCATCTAAAAATAAATAAGGAGCGAGTTTGGTTTGAAATATAGTAATTATTCGAAGAATAAAACTCACTATGTTTGTTATTCCCCCACCAAAACAACTCATTACATCTCCTTGAGCTACTCCCACTTCTTCTAATTCAAAACTAGTGGATATCCCCCTAGCTGCTAATTCTATTTTCATATGTAATTTTAAATCTAAATCCGTAAACACCGATTTAAGTCCATAAGTCCCTAAATTTTCTATATCTTGTTTTTTCTTATCTAAAAGAGTATCTAATAAATGTTTAAATAATTGAGATACTACTCCTGTCATGGACACTTCTGATTCTAAATTATTAATCTCTGCTTCTAAAGAAGAGAGACGATTTAAATCCTCCCTTCTCATGAAGGTCAATTCGTTGACTTTCATATCTAAATCAGAAATTTCTTTTTCTAAATTATTCACAATCTAATTCTATCCTCTATTTTAATCCATTCACATCTTTTTTCCGAAAAGTTATACTTAAAAGAGTCTATTAGAGGAGGAGAATCTTCTAAAGTAAAAACAAAAATGCCCGAATATTTGTCCCACCAGTAAAAACATTTGGTAGGAATAATGATTCTATCATCTTTAGTTGTCAGCATTATAATTATTTCCAAAAAGTACATTCAATTGCTTTTCTAACTTTTTTTCCTTTTTTCTTAAAGGAATCCACGAAAGTTTCTTGACTGCTCCATTTTCTATATGTATTCCAAAATTAGTAGGGGGATCTGGATTCACAGACATTATAACCACTCCCGTTTTTTCATTAAAAAAATAATATAAATCAGGGATCATACAACAGATCTCGCTTGAAATTCGATATTCTCTAAGGTTGCTTTAACTTCTTTCACCTCTTTTTCTTTTTCACTTACTTTTATTTCTATATCTCTCTCCATATTAAGAATATCATCTTTAAGGGTTTTAGGATTTAATCCCATCGCTCTCATCTTATCTAAAATAATTTGACACTCTTCTCTTTCTCTTTTTTCATTCGTTCTTAATTCTATACTTAAAGATTTTACTGAATCTATCTCTTTTTTTAAATTTTCTAATCTATTTACCAAATCGCTCATAAAAATTTCCCTATTCGAATAATTTAAAATCGTCGTCTGTTATTTTTGGTGCTTTTTCTGCTTGTTTCTCTGCAACAAATCTTTTTCTATCAAAACATTCTTCTTTATAATTACAAAAGATACAATTAGAGAAACTAGGAGTAGCTTCAAATTTTTCTTTATATATTTTATAGAGTACATCTTTAATTTCTTTCTTCAATAAATCTATCCCAGTTTCATCGAAATCTATATAAATTATTTCGCCTGTTCTCCAAAACCAATATCCTATTTTATCAGGATATTTTCCATACTTCATCTTATATATCATCGCGTAAAAAAATAATTGAGTGGGATCTTTGATATATCCTGATTTATTGGAAGTAGCTTTACCATCTAAAATCTGCATCCCTAAATGATTCTCAATTAGAAAATCTACTCTTGAATTTAAAATTACATATTTGTTATCATCAAAATAAGCTTGAATTTTATATTCACTTTTTGCTACCTTCCCTATCAACTTCTGTTCTTTTATTACATCTAAATTTTTACCTACCATCTCCAAAATTTCTTCATATATCTTCTGTTTATTCTTTTTAGCTATTGTATCATTCCAATCTACTGATAAATTCTTTAAAATGTCTTCAAAAATTTCTGGAGCTTTCTCATACATAAATTGGCGACAAGATGCTCTTTTTAAAAACCATTCATGATTATAAAAATATTCAAAAATTTTTTGAATTACAATGCCTGGAAAAGCATAATACATATTGGGAGGGGTTTTAGGTACTTTATTATCTACATATTGCCATTTAAAAGACTGGGGGCACTTCTTGTAAAGATTAAGACGACTGTAATCAAAGTTTGTAGGATTGTTTTGCGCGTTCAACTTAATTTCCCCCTCAGTATATTATTAGATATTATACCGCTTTATCAAAGTAAAATAAAGCTCTATCTAGAATAGATTTTTCGAAATTTAAAGAGCGAATATATTCCCCGACATCGTCTAAATCAGATAAAGTCTTCTGCTCTTTTAATTCTTCGATAAATTTTTCTATTTCTTCTTCTTCCTTTTCCTCTTTTTCTTTCATTTCCAGATCAAAAATATCAGAAGCGGATAATACATTTAACTGTATTTTAGAAGTTTTAATATTAAATTTTTCATCTATTTCTATGTAACCTAAAGATGGAATTCTATTTAATTCGTCTTTTTTTAAAGACCCTCTACTAATAGATCCTACATTTATAAAATGTCTCTCATTTCTAATTTCTATTCCCTGATCGGGGTGATAGTGTCCGAAAATAAAAATATTGGGAGTAGTTTTTTCTAATTCTTGATAAGTGTATACTTTTTCTCCAAATAGGTTATCAAATTTCGAACTCGCATTTACATGCGCTACACAAATTTGTATTTTTTCCCCATTATTTTCTCTATTAAAATCCTCATAAGAAGGATCTAATAATCCATCTACTTTAAATATCCTAATATCATTTTTAAATAAAGTATCAGTTAAATTGACACATGCTTCTGAATTTAAGAGAGTCATATAAGGCTGTTTAGGAAGATTATTTAAATTGTTTTGAATCACATCATGGTTACCATAAATACTTAATATAGGGCAGGGAAATCTCTTGAAAATGTTTATTAATTGAGAGACTAAATGATGACTATTTTTATTGGGAGTTTTAATGTGAAAAATATCTCCCCCACAAATAGCTAAGTCTATATCTCTTTGTACGCAAATATCTCTAATTTGCTCTAATTTATTGAAAATAGATTCCTTGTAATTGTCTGTGCGGGAGATAGGATTTTTATCCGACAAATGAGTATCGGTGAAAGAAATTATTCTAATCATATTAACACATCCTAAAACAAACGATCACATACAGGACATACTTTCATTGTAAAATAAATATTTTCTTTTTCTTTATTTAAACTCTCTAGTTTTTCTTCTGTTTCTTTAAATCTTTTATTTAATTTTTTAATATTTTCTACATAGGAAAGCATTTTGCTGTACAGTTCTTTAATAATTTTTAATTTCTCTAAATCTATATTTTCTAATTTGGGAAGAATATTAGGTATCTTCTCGTAATAAATTCTTTTACTTTCCAATTTTTCAAACTTTTTATTTATACTTACCATAGTGGTATATTTTTTATGTTGATCTTCCAAATCAAATTCTATTTCTTTTTTGGGGATATTTTTATAAATAGTTATTAATTGTATTCTTCTAATGTATTTTAGATAAATTTCTTTTATATTTAATAATTTATGGGGATCTATATCAAGAAGAGGAATTACAATTTTCTCTAATGGGGAAAGTATACTTAAAATTTTATTAAAATGATTATAATCCTCTTTTAGTTTAATTATGACTTCTAATTTATTTTTTAAATTTTTAATTTCTAGTAAATTATCTTTTAATTTATCTACTTTATTTCTTTGTTCGTCTAGTCCATTATATTTTTTAATTTTTTCTGATGTTAATTTTAAATCTTCTTGTTTAAAAGTAAGTTTATTTTTAAAGTTTCTTAAATCTGCTTCGCACATTTTATTAGATTTTACGATTCTGTCTAAATTACCTAGATTAGATATGATTTCGGTAGTAGATCCTCCTGTTTTATTTAATAAAAAAATATTATCGAATTGTGGTGCAATTTGCACATTAATTTTTTTATCTTTAGTAATTAGTTCATAAAATCCTTTTTCAATTAAAATTGGAGGCACTGTTTTTCCTATAGCAGAAAAAGATTCTCCGTTTACAAGATATTTTGCTCCCCCTGTTCTTGTGCGAGACCATAATATTTTTGTATTATCTCTAAAGATAATTTCTATTTCACAAGAATTTGCTCCATTCCTTACTTGATCTCCATCAGATTTATTATATAGAACACATTCTAAAGCTCTAATAATAGCTGATTTACCTGTATTGCTAGGACCTACTACAATAGTAAATTCCCCTTCGGGTATTTCTAACTCACAGTATTCTATAGATTGAAAATTTTTTATTTTTAATAGCATATTTAAAAATGAGAGCACAATTAATCTCCCATTCAGGATTTCTAATTGTGCTCTACGATGTCCCCCACCAAATATCTTTCTTAGTCTTTCTTTGCTTTTTTTGCAATTTTCCTCTCTATCTTTTTTTCTTCTTCCTCCATTTTCAGAGCTTGTTCTTTAATTTCTGGATCTTGATTAAAGACAATTTTATCTGCTATATCGTTTAAAATACTAGCATTTTCGGGAGCATATAAATGCTTAAGCATATTATCTTCTCCATGTATTTTAAATGCTCCAGATCCACCCTCATTGTAGGTGTACCATCCTCCTCCACCTTGACTAATAATATTATGGCTTACTGCCATTTCTATAATAGATCTCTTATTATCAATTCCTTTACCGTATTTAATATAGTACTCAGCTTTACGATAGGGAGTGCCTATTTTATTCTTAATAATATTTGCTCTTACTTTTACACAGCTAGGCATTTCTTCTAATTTATTTGTAATAGAATTTAACATTTCAGAAGTTTCTTTAGTTACTATTTTTAATTCTATCCGAGTAGAAGCATAAAATCTAATAGCTAATCCCCCGGTAGTCTCATATTCTCCTCCACCTTGATAGGGGTTAGTTTTTATATTTTTAATCATTTGATTTAGGAGAATTACTGCTGTGCCTGTATCTTTAATTCTTTTTACTAATTTTGATAACCAAGTTCCTATTTTTCTAGCTTGAATCATCATAGGGGGTTCGTCACCCATCATCCCATCTAAAACTACTTTTGGAATCATCGCTTTTACAGAGTCAATAATTATGCAATCTACTTTAGATTCTTTGTAATCGTCTAATAAAACATCTATAATATCACATCCTTCCTCTAGACATTGTGGTCTTAAATGTACAAATCTAGCGGGATTAATATCTACCCCTATAGCATTTTTAGCATATTCTCTATCTAAAGCTGCCTCATAATCTACAAAAATTACATTTCCGCCTAATCTCTGTATTTCTTTAGCTATGTGTAAAGATACTGTTGTATTATGAGAACAAATACCATTAGCTATAAAAGAAGCACTTTCAGACATAGCAAAATCAAAAGTTGGTTTTTCTCCAGAAAGTTCTGATACATAAACACAATCAAAATAATAATTATCTTTAAAATAAGAATCTATTAAATCTCGTATTAATTTATGACCATCATTACCTATAGCTTTTTTCATTTCTAACCATTTACAATAATTTAAATTAGCTCTAGGTTTATCTCCTATATAGTCATAAAATTGAGAACACGTATAACTAGTGGGTCTACTTAAAGATTTGTATAAAGAAAATAATAGTCTACCCATGTTGGGTATAGAATCATGATTAGTATGCAAACAATTTTTAATTATTGCTTCTTTACTTAAAACAGAGAATCCAATTATTTTAAGATATTTATCTAAATCCCAACCATAAATACATAATCTAAAATAAATTTTAGATTCTTCCCAAGTATCCAATTTAGTTTCTTTTTCTCCTAAAAAAGATATTATGCCAAAATCCAATTGTAACATTAATTTTAATTGTAATAATAATTCTCTAGAAGCACTAGAAACTTCAATTTCATATCTTTCTTCGTCATAATGACTTTCTAAATCCATATAAGATTGGATAAAAATTCGTTTATACTCAAGACATTCTGTTCTTACAGAATAAGGTATAACTTTATCTTTTGCTAAACCTTCTTTAATTTCAAATTTATTATAAAATTCCGGACATTTTATATAATCATTATAATGATGTTCTATACTATTGGAATCTTTTCTAGGGTAATCTTTAATGACTTCTTTTGATAAAGCCATTACAGAACTAAATGCTTTTTTATAATTATAAATAACATCTACTTCAGAATTAGAAAAAGTTATTCTATTTCTATCTGAAAAACAACCATCTGCTACTAAATAACCTAAAAATCTAGCTTCTTCAATTTTATTAGAATCTAAAATATAATTTTCTTTTTCTATAAAATTTTCAAATCTTTGACAAACTAGATAATCTCCTGATTTTATATCTATCATGTACTTCCATACAATATAACCATTCTCATCTATTACTCTTAAAGGATGTTTAGCTGTGCCTTCAATTGTATTACCTGATCTAGTAGTTACTTTATAAACAGAAGTGCGATTATTGCATGTAAAATGAGTGGTTTTTTCTAAAACACCTTTTTCGTTATATAACTCTTCAGATTTTTCTACTTTTTTACTAGAACATGAAGGCACTATATCATTTCTAATAAAAATTTCTGCAATAGTTTCTAATCCTTTTGCAGTTTTAATATAAGTATCAGATGTTAGACATTTACCTGATGACTCTAGACCCACGATTTCGGTAATTCTTGCTTTACCTATTCCGCCAATTTTATTTTCTTTGCTTAATAATTTATCTAAGATAATTGAGCCAGAGCTTACTAGTTCAATTTGATCGTTTTCTTTCACTAAAGTATCTTCGTCTATTGATAATTTTTTATTTTTTTGCAATCTATCTAATGCTTCTAACATCCCCATATAAAAATCCCCTTCCTAAAACAGAAAAAACGAATCATTTTCCTTGTAGAGAATCCCCGGTTTTCCTGATTTATTTTTTATAAAAATTAATTTTTCTGCTTCAGAGAGTTGATCAATTTGAATTTCTTTATGTTGTAAACTCCAAAATTTTTTAGCTAATATACTCACCCAATAAGCATCTGAAGCATCATCATTTATTTTCTCTCTCGTCAAACCTAAAACCTCTTTGGTTTTAAAAACTATCTCATTTTTAGGAGCTAAATGATTTCCTACCGCATATATTTTTATCTGAGCTGGAGTAATATAAACTATTTTTAAATGTCTGGTGTAACATACTTCTAAAATAAATTGGTGAAGAGCATACAATATCTCAGTTGAAAAAGCGTGTAGAAACGGTTGTTCGATACCGAGATACTCTATTTTATGCTCATTCACCAAATTTACAAATCGATCTCTCTGAAGAATAATTCTTTTTAAGATAATCCCATCTTTCGGTGTGGTTTTGAATGTCCCATATAAAAGTTTTTTATTTTTATCATGTTGTAAAAACCACCCTAAAGATGTTAAGGAAACATCTAACCCTAAGATGAGATTATCCACAAATTAAACTTCAGCTAAAATAGCATTTAAATCTGTTTGATTTAAGATATTATCTGCTGGTTGAGTAATTTCTAATCCCAACAATTCTTTGATCTCTTCAATAGACAAATCTTGACCTAAAGATCTAATCATATCTGCATTATCTAACTCACTTTCTCTATAAATACGTTCTTTATATGCGGGAGTCATCTGCCAGATTGCCTCTTTGCAGGGAGTAAAAGTTAAGTCTTGAAATTGTTCTTGTCCTTCACAAGTCACTAACATATCCCTACTCTTTAAATCCCATTCCTGATGTAAAGTTTTTAATTTTTCAAACTTAGTATTAGAAAAAATCCAAGGTTTAATAACATAATCGCAATAAAATTCCTTAGCATCTTCTCTTCTAACTACTACTCCATCTTTCGGATTAGCTTTATAGTGAATAATTAAACATCCTATCCTGTCCTTTGGAGGACCTAATTTTTCACAGCAAATACCATCCTTACATAAGAAGTATTTGTCTGTATAATGTGCTTTAGCTTTTACAAAAGGTAGAGGATTTTTACCTTCTACTGGTCTAGGCCATATAAGAGCGATACGATGTTTCTCTCCTATAATTCCTTTGTACTTTTCCTTAAACTTGGATTTAACTTCAATGTCATCAAAATCTAAAAATTCAGTCATTTTAAAAACTCCTTTGAGAACTTACGTCCATTTTAGGCAATTAAAAATCTATGTGGATTTTATTATCCATATATATTATAAAGGAGTCAAGTAAAAATTTATATAGATTTTGAAAATTTTTTACTAATATAAATAGGGAATGAAAGATATTTTTATTTTTTGAGGAATATACAATGTCAAGTAGAAAAAAGATAATTTTAGCTAAGAAACAGCAATTAATAAGAGTTATTACCAACAGAATATACACAGCTTTTCAAAAACAAGCTTTGAAGCCTTTAAATGTCAACGATTTTAAAGTAGATTGGAAGAATTTATATAAAAAAATAGAGGAATGGGTAGGAAAAGATTTAAAAGAAATGGGAGTAGAAAAAACCCCACATATAGAAGCACTTTACCGTGCTACTCCTGAAGTAGCTCAAGTAGAAGTGAAGGTAGATGGAAAACTTTTAAATTCTAATATCTTTTATAAGAAAATGGATTGGGATAAGGATATTGAAGCTGATAAAAATCTAAATGACTATTTGGATATTTTAATATTAGATCCTTCAGATCCAAAAAAATTGGATAAAAAATTAAATAAAGTAGTATCTGAAAGTAAAATTTATGAAAATTTAGAAAAACTTTGGGAAGGACGTAAAGATAAGAAGGCTTATAAACATTCCTTAGAACTTTTTTTAAAAGAAAATTTAAAAAAATTTGAAAAACCTTCTTTAGATGAGGATATAATTTTTGAAAAAGCGAAAAAGGGAGATATATCTATTCTTTCTGAACCAGGTATAGAGAAAATGATAGATGGAGAGGGACGTACTCCTCTTCATTATTTGGGTAAAAAGGGCAAAATGGAAATTCTCAAGAAATCTGCTACTTTTACTGCTAAAGATAAAGATGGGCGAGTTCCTTTACATGAGTTAGCTATTCAAGGAGTAGATGCTATCTTAAAATATCCAAAAGTAGGAGAAATTCAAGACAATACTGGTAAAACCCCTCTAATTTATTTAGCTATGTTAGGAAAAAAAGATACTTTGCATCATGAAGCTGTCAGTAAAGTAAAAGATAAAAATGGATGGACAGGATTGCATTATCTTGCAAAACAAAATATTACGGAAGTTTTAGAAGATAAAGCGGTCGCTAAAGTGAAAGATAACAAGGGAAATACCCCATTACATCTTTTAGGAGCAGTTGGAAATAAAGCTATATTAGATGACCCACATGCTTGGCGAGTAGAAAATTCTGCTTTAGATACTCCTTTACATCTTCTTATTAAAAAAACACCTATTAGAATTTCAGATTTAAAGGCTAAAAGAGTATTTAAAAAATTTCCACCAGAATATAAAGATGGAGATAAAATAGATACAAAAATTTTAGATGCGTTAATTAAGACTAACACTATCGGTGATTAAGACATACATCATATAATCCTTTACATTTAGAAATGCGTTATTTTTTTCAAATTTTAATTTGGAATTTATCATTTCTTTAATTAAATTTTTAGGAGAACTACCTGCCCCCTCTCTCATTAAATCTTTTAAAGAAATGTGATTTAATGATCAAAATTCTTTTTTAATTGTATCAAAATGATAATATAAAGGGGGGTGGGATTTCTCAATCACCAAAAATTAATCAATAAATCCAACTACTTAAGCTCATTTTGGGATAGATGCGGAAAATGACTACCCCAATCAAAATCTTGGGGTTTATTTATTGCCAATACAATTAAAACTTACAGGTGAATCAACACTTGATCCAGATAGATCACCTACGAAATAATATGCAGTTGAAGATGTATTTACTCCTACATTGTGTTGATCTATAGCTATATTGCTTTTAGTAGAAGCTGTATAATTACAAATATAATTTATTCCAGACCATGCTGGAGAAAAAGAAATAGAATAATTCCCTGTTCCTATATGTGTTGCTGTCCAATCTCCACTACCCGAAGTTGTAATTGTACCTGTAGATGATACCTTCCCATATATTATTCTCGTCTGCCCTGAAAATTGACTATAAACTGAATTCACAATCTGCGACATTGGAAAGTTATGGGTGATATCTATGACGGAGATGTCGATAGTTCTCGTAGAGGCAGAAAATATTGCAGCAGTGCCAGAATCATCATAAAGTTGTATTTTTACTGTGGTAGGAGAAGCGATACTAGAAATATTTTCTATTCCACACAAAGTCGCAGGCGCATAAATAGCACCATTTGCTGTAACTGTTTTTGCACTACTAGTAATAACATTTGTTCCATCTGTCATTCTTGCTACTGCATTTTGATTTGCAGCACTACCATACAATGTAAAATCCATACAAATGAAATAAGCTCCAACATGAGGAGGAGTAAATTTAATTCCAGGTAAACTACTATCTGCTTTTGCTACTGTTAAATTATTCGCTTGAAGTTGAACTAAATTTGGTGTACCTGAAACAGTTGGGTCTGCAAAAGAAGGAGATGTCGTTGACCATGAAGCAGCAGTATCAAAATAACCACTCCAATAAGCAGCACTTGTGTTCGGAGTGATTACTTGTTGAGAGGTCGTATTCAAAGAATAAATAGAAATTTCTATAGCGTTATGTCCACTGGAATCTATACCGATAAGACCAGAAGCAGCTTTCCCTTGTAATTTAATTGTAACAGATGAGGAAGAGGTGATATTTATAATCCCACATATTAAATTATTTACAAGATTATTAGTGCTACTTTGGTAAGAAAAGATGGTTGAAATAACATTAGTACCATCGGTCATTTGTATTGAATTAGTTGTAGTGACATTGCCTACATATATAGCGGGAGACATGCAAACAACATATTGTCCCACACTTGGAGGAGTAAATTTTATGCCTGGTAAACTGCTATCAGCTTTTGCTACTGTTCCAAAACCATTGTTAGTTCTTTGAGTTAAATTTGGAGTACCACTAGCAGTAAAATCAATATAGCTAGTAGATGTTAATGACCAACTTGCAGCAGTATCAAAATATCCTGACCAAGAATATTGAGCACCATTTGCTATCCCTATTCCTAAATTTTTTCCTTGAAATAAATCATCAATATTAAAAGCTGTTTGTCCTACTGCTCCCATAACTTTTAAAAAATAAGTTGTTGATGAATCCGCACAGACAAAAGGAATATCAGCTTGTTGAAAAACTGTATTTGCAGGGATAGCAAGAGATACAACTATATTAGTCGATTGCATTACATAAGCAGTAGTTGCAACTGTGGCCTTATACCAAAAATTAATATCACAATTCGGACCGTGCTTTATAGCAACTGCATCAGTGTAAATATAATCACTAGCACTATTTGAAGCAAATTTAATTGAGGCCTTACCTGTTAATTTAACAGCAGTGTCTACAGTCATCGTACCTCCGCTATTATTCCAATGCGTTTTACCTTGTTCAGCACCGCCATTCTGTGCTTGATTCTCGAGATTCATTTGTGCTTTATCTGCATCTGTGAATCCAGCTAATACAGAAAAGCTTAATAAAAAACTCACAATTAAAATAAAATACTTCATAATACTTTCTCCTCTAATATAAAATTAAATTTTTTATTTAGAGGAAAAAATTAGTTCGTTATTTTTTACTAATTTTTTCTATTAGCATGAAATCAACCTTTTTAAGGAGATTAATTATGAGGAATATGATTTTTTTTGCTTTGATGTGTTTAATTTTTCCTGTATCAGTTTTTGCTGCTGATATGGATTGGACTCCAATACTTACTTGGCTAGAGAGTCTAGCTCCTTGGGTGAAATATATACTTATGGGGTTAGGTTCTATTACCGCTATTGGTACATTTATTGATGGTTTAATTCCAGCGACTAGTAAAGAAGCTGGTTTTATGAATAAAATTTTAGCTATTCCCGTATTAGGAAGTCTATTAAAAGCTTTAACAAGCTTTTCGCCTTTTAATACAAAGCAACCGTAACTATTAAAACCCACTTTTTAGTGGGTTTTTTTTTGTTTAATTTTAGTGATTTTTTGATTTGTGTTTTAATAATATTATTTTTCAGAAAAGAGAGGGTCTTTCCATGTATTACATTCGACTGTTTTGTTTACTAAGTTTAATTTTATTTCTTAGCAATCTTAAAGCTGCTGAGGTATGTTTCTCTCCTAATAATTCTTGTGACCAAAAATTAATTGATTTTATTTCTTCCGCTAAATCATCTTTAGACATTGCTATCTATAGTCTCACTCATCAAGATATAGCAGACGCTATAATTGATAAAGCTAAAAGTACTAGTATAAGAATAGTAGTAGATAGGGGGGAATCAAAAAGTAATTCTTCTAAAGTGCAATATTTAAAAGATAAAGGAATAGTAGTACGTTTTGGTACTCAGAAAGGTATAATGCATGACAAATATACCATAGTGGATAAAAAATCTCTAGAGACAGGATCTTTTAATTATTCTGAAGCTGCTACTAATTCAAATCATGAAAATCAAATTTATTTAGACGATCAGGATGTGGTAAATCAATATTCAGAAAATTTTGAGGAAATTTGGGAAAAAGCGAAGAAATAATAAATTAATTTTTGTTAATATTATGAAAAAATTTAATAGGAAAATTATACTTGCAAAAGTAATTAAAAAGTTGTCTAAAACTGAAGCAGATCCTCAATCTATCTAAATGTTAATAGGAAGATTAAGAGGAGTTTATCAAAAAAATCAAAATAAAGATTTTGAAGATCAAACTTTACCTAGAGGGATACTTCAGATAATCGGTGATTTTATGAGTGATTTTTATTTGGATCAAAAAAATAAACTTTTAATATTAAAAGAAGCTAAGAGAAATAATTTTTTTGATTTTACGATTAACAAAAATTTAGAAAAAGCTTGGAGATTGATATTAAAAAAATGGAATCTTTCCCATTATAGATTAGAAGGAGGATTGTAAAAAATCTAATAGAAATTGAGCTAGATCTCCAACTCTTCTTTTTTTACCTTTTATATCTAAAACTCCCTCTAAATATCCTTTTTTATCTTGCACATTAATTAGATATTCTGGTAGATTCCATCTAATTATTTCTTCTTTTAAAAGAGCTTTTGATTCTAACAACATCATTTCTAATCCTTTTTTCATTTGCTCTGCATAAAAATCTTTTTTAATTCCTTTTTCAAAATATTGCTCCATTTTGTAAAGAGAATATCCTATATTTAGAACATTTTGAATTCTAGGCACATCTTTTTCTAATGCGTTATTTCTATAATAATTTAATGAAAATGAATATCCAGTGTGATATATATAATTCAAACATACGCGAGGATTATCATTTTGAGCTAAAAATGTAGGTAAATACTCTAAAGAATAAGCAATTGATGAAGTAGCAATAGTAATATCTCTTAAAGCATTTCTCAGTTTTCCCTCATTATGAGATAATGATTTCTCTACTCCTTTTTCTACTGCTCCCCAAAAACTATTTTTATTCATAATAACTCCCTATAATTAATTATACCACACCTTACAACTCTTGTAAAGAAATGCTTATTAACCTGAATAATTTCATTAGTTTAGATGTATTTTGTCTAAATAAAAACAGTTGATATTTTGGAGTTAGAATAATAGATTAATTTTTGTTAATATTATGAAAAAATTTAATAGGAAAATTATACTTGCAAAAGTAATTAAAAAGTTGTCTAAAACTGAAGTAGATCCTCAATCTATCGAAATGTTAATAGGAAGATTAAGAGGAGTTTATCAAAAAAATCAAAATAAAGATTTTAAAGATTTATTTTTGCCTAAAGAGATATTAAAAGTAATGGGGGATTTTATGGATAAACATATTCTTGAACAGAGAGATAAACTTCTTATATTAAAAGAAGCAAAAAGAAATAAATTTTTTGATTTTACAATTAACAAAAATTTAGAAAAAGCATGGCGATTGATTTTAAAAAAATGGAATTTGTCTAATTATCGTTTAGAAGGTGGTTTGTAAAAAATCTAATAAAAATTGAGGAAGATCATTTATTCTTTTTTTACCTTTAATACCTAAAATATTTTCCAAGTAACTTTTTTTATCCTGCACATTTTTTAAGTACTCTAACAAATTTAATCTGATTATCTCTTCTTTTAAGAGAGCTTTTACCTCCATTAACATCATTTCTAATCCTTTTTTCATTTGTTCAGCGTAAAAATCTTTTTTAATTCCTTTTTCAAAATATTGCTCCATTTTGTAAAGAGAATAACCTATGTTTAGAATATTTTGAATTCTAAATATATCTTCTTTCAAAGTATTGTTATTATCTCTATAATAATTTAGCGAAAATGAGTACCCAGTGTGAGATAAATAAGTTAAACATACTCGAGGGTCATCATTTTGAGCTAAAAATGTAGGTAAATAATTTAAAGATTCTGTTATCGAATATGCAGCTATAGAGATATCAAATAAAGCATTTCTATTTCCACTACTGTCATAAAATGATGAATCTTCTATACCTTTTTCTACTGCTTCCCAAAAACTATTTTTATTCATAATAACTCCCTATAATTAATTATACCACACCTTACAACTCTTGTAAAGAAATGCTTATTAACCTGAATAATTTCATTAGTTTAGATGTATTTTATCTAAATAAAAAATATCTTGACTTAAGCGTATGCTTACCATATAACTGCCTTAAACGAAACGTAACCACCATTTGGATTATCAAATGGTTTCACAAAGGAATTGTATGGAACTCTTAAAAATGGATGCTGTCCCTATGCTTTTTAATTTAGTTCGAAGTATCAATGGAAGTTATGTGCAAAACAAAACTCTAATTGATCAAGCTTTGTTGGGATATAAAGTAGATCCTAACAAAAAAGATAAAGAAGAAGAAATAGAGACTGCATATGACTGGACAGATAAAGTAGCAAAAAATTATTCAAAAACTTTAACTGAAAAACAATTAAAATTTTTAAAATTTGCAAAGGACAATAATAATAAAATTACATCTAAAGACGTATACAATAAAATTTTCAATGATCACGAGAAACCGGGATTAGTTTTAGCGGGAGTGACTTCTTGTTTGACTAGAAAGTGCCAGTCTTTTGATATTCCAGCTTTAATTTTTTGGGATAAAGATGATAGTTGTTATAGGATTAGCAAAGAAGCATATCCCTCAATCATCAAATTTCTTTAATAATCTACTTATACAATCCACATTATTATTATCAAAATCGAGCAATTTTTAATACAGTTGCTCGTCTTTATATATGAAGGAGATGCTTGTACACATCTCCTTCTTTTTTACTTTTGGAAAAAAATGATTATTAGTTTGGTGTCACAAGAGAAGAATATAGGGATTTTGACTTTATCAGATTATCTTTTGGGAAATTTTGGAAAAAATAACACAGAAATGGTAGGATGGAGTTATTTGATTTCAGATTATAAAAAATTATTAGAAAAAATAGAAGAGATTAAAAAAAGTAAAAATGTAATTATAAAATATATAATTCCAAAGCAAAGATTTTCTAATCAAGGCATTTCATACCCGAAAGAATTAGATGAAATAAGTGATATAGTTTTTAAGGTGCCTTCTTATTTGGAGGAGATTGCTCCAAATCCCGCCTTAGTTTTTTTTAAGGGAGGAGATTTACAACAAGCTCTCACAATTAGAAATTTTTATTTATTGACGGTGGGAGGAAAAAAATGATTGTTACTATTAAGAGTTTAGGTGAGATAGAGCCTACAATGTCAATATATATTTCTGATTTCACTAATGATATTAATAAGTATGTAGAAGGACTTGTGAAAGGTTTTGCTTGCGGTAGGAGAGTCAATCTTAAAGATGTTAAGGTAGAAATTCAGTTTGAGGAAGATTAATTTTCTTTATTGTTAAGTGTTGTTACCTCAACATCTTCATCTTCTTCATAAAAAATATCAATTATTTCGTTACGAATAGAATCAATTAATTTGTCTAAGCAATATACTATTTTTGCGATTTTATCTATATCGATGTTTGTATCCATGCTAGTTTCAACTTCTAATCTATCTAAGAGATTTTCAATACTTTGGTTTGTGTTAGCTAGATTGGTCTCTTCTTTCTCTCGTGAATCCGAAAGATCAGAAATTTTAATAATACAATCACGGAGAGCGATTAATGTATCTAAACAAACTACAACCTGCTCTATAATGTCTAAGTCTACTTCTTCGTCCGGGTCGGTCACAATTACCAAATGTTCCAACAAATTCTCAATTCCTGAATCCAAATTCTCTAACATAAGTCTCTCCTTAATTAAATTTTTTGTAGTAACTAGGAGATTAATTTTTGATTTTGGCAAAATCAATAGCAAAAAATTTTATTTTCTCAGGAGTAACGAAGTTATTTATTTTTACAATAATTTATTATTTATTTTTTAAAAGATATTAGGTATAATGTTTTTGTGTGCTGGCATAGCTCAGTTGGTAGAGCAGTGGTTTTGTAAACCACTTGTCGTGAGTTCAAATCTTACTGTCAGCTCACTTCGTATATTATCTGTTTGCGGGTATAACTCAGTCTGTCTAGAGTATCTGATTACCAATCAGGTTGCCAGAGGTTAAAATCCTCTTACCCGCACCATAGGCGAATATAGCTCAAGTTAGCAGAGCATCAGATTTCCATTCTGAGGGTTGTAGGTGCAAGTCCTATTATTCGCTCTTTTTTTTATTTTTTCCTCTATAATTTGTTGTTTGAGAATGACAATTAGGGCAGTCTAATCTAAGATTTTCTAGTCGATGATCTGTTGAAATTCCATTTATATGATGTAATTGCATAGTTAGAGACTCTCCTCTCCATTCAGTTAAGCCACATATATAGCATTTGTTTTTTAAAATTCCTGCTTTAATAAGTCTTTCTTTTAATTTATTACTTTGATAAGTATTATTTTCACATAAAATTTCAGATAAGGAGTGTATAGGAGGTCTAATTTTTGTAATTCCTTTTTGAGGTTTCCCTAAAAAATGAGAAATATCTATACTATATTGTTTAACTTTATTTTTTATTGTTGCGTAATTTCCACCGCAAGCTTTAATATTTAATTTAATAAGTACTTGCCTAATCGAAGTACTTTCTTTTATTATATCTTTAAGTTTTTCAATGGAATAATTTTTTAATTTCACTTTTAATTATAAAGAAAATTTTTGTATAATTAAAAGTATTAAAAAATAAATTTTGCTCGGGTGGTGGAATGGCAGACACAAGGGATTTATGACATAAATTTGGACCTTATACAAGAAATTGTATAAGTGGACGTGGGGATATCGGTGAACTCTTTAAAATGACAACACCGAGGGAACACTGAAAAGTGAGCACCGTAGAGACTAGATACCCATGCACCTAAAGTGAAAACTATGGTGAAGATATAGTCCAGACCATCAAACAGTTTAGAAACTGGTAGTGAAAACTATAGTGGTACGAAAATCCCTCGGGCTTAAAATGCCTGTGCGAGTTCAAGTCTCGCCCCGAGCACCATTAAAAAATATGATTTCGTCAAAGCACATCTATCTTGATCGGGGAATGGGAGGGATAAAATCCGTATGCACCATAGCTTATCACTAACTAAGTAATCCTTTTGCTGTCTCGTAAGAGGTTTAAGATCAAGCTGAGTCAGGTAGACGATTACATACAAGAAAGGATGTATCTTGTATGTTTTTATTAGAGATAAAGATGATTGAATGGTTTGAGATCAATAGAGATCTCATTATAAAAATGAACAGAGAATGTATTGTCTTAGAAGGACAATTCGGATCAGTGAGAATCCAAGAAGAAGATCTAGAAGAATTCGATAGAATCTACATGAAATTTAAAAAATTATTAAAGGAAAAAAGATTGGGGGAATTATGCTTCTTAAACGAACAGCTTATGTATATAGGGGAGCAGCTACCTGTCCCGACAGCTGTGCAGACGCTTATATTGAATTAGTAGAATCTGCAGGATTTACAGTAGTCAACAAAGATTTACCCATCAAAGATTGTATTACAGAAGAAGATTTAATAGGAGTCTCTCTTTATGTACAACCAGGTGGAAACGCAGATATAGATATTGATTTTGCAGTAGTAAAAAACCAAGTAGAAGTAATACAAAATTTTGTAAAAGCTGGTGGTAGATATATAGGATCTTGCACTGGATGTTGGTTATCGACTAAAGGATACTATGAATTATTACCATACGAAGCAGGATATTATGTAGCTTTACACAATAAAAATAGAGGAAAGCATGGTGGGATAAAAGTCAATGATACTGATAATCATATATTACAAATAGACTGGACTAAATTAGATAGGATTACCGAGACTAGGAGTATCCTTTATGCTGGAGGACCGTTTATAGCTGGAGCTGGTGCTACTAATCCAGAAGAAGTAGTAGCTTGGTTTATGGAACGAGTACCTGCAGCGGTAGTTCGACCTTACGGAAATGGAATTGTAGCAGTATGTGGAGCACATCCAGAGGCAAGTCAGGAATGGTACGACGATTCTCCAAAGAAAGATCAAGAAGAATGGGATGGAAGATTAGCATTAGATCTAGCTTTAGATATGATTGAGAGATTAGGTCCTTGGGAGAATTAAAATGGCTATTCCAAAAGAGAAATATTTTGAATTAAAGCTATATGTCACTACTGAACTTGAAATTAGTGAATCTGAATTGAGTGAAATTATTTATAGTGCTTTATTAGATAAAGTTAAAAGTTTAGATATGACAATTGAAGATGAAGAGATTATACATCAATTAGAGCCAGGTGAGATTGGAATTGCATGAAAATAAGAAGCAGTTTTGTTAGCAATAGTTCCAGTGCTAGTTTTATCTTAAAACCAAAAAGTTTTATTGGAGAAATGATTTTAAGAAATATTTCTAGAATAGAAGTATCTGAAAAAAATGAAACACAAATCAAAAAAGAATTTTATGAAGACAGTAATTTTACTATTGATAAGATAGATGAAGCAATAGATGAAGCAATAGAAGATTTAAAAGAAGATAATACACTTTCGAGTTGTCTTCATTTATATAATTCTTTATCTTCTTTTAAAGAAAGCTTTAATAGAAAATATCCCAAAGAAAATTTTAACAAAAGAATTTTTTTTGAAGAAGAATATCAAATTTTAAAAAAAATGGAAATTATTTTTAGTAAAGTTAATGTTGGGGAAAAAAATTGTTTTAAGGAAATATTCGACGAGTGGAAGAAATTTAAAAAAGTAATGAAAAAGGGTGAAAAAGAGTTAGTAGTGAATGACGAGACTGTTTATTTTAAATGTTTGACTGATCTTTCAGGAGATTTTCATAGCGAAATTATAAAAGAATTGGCTAGACTAGATGTAATAGAAATAGTAACAGAAATCCACGAGAATTAAATGAAAGTAAAAGAACTTATAGAACATTTAAAGACGGTAAATGGGGAGATGGAAGTGATGAAAAATCATTCTGATGGAACGGCAATCAAATTTGATTCTCTTGATTTCAGATTTTTTACTGTTTGTGAAATGGATGGAATAGTACAGTGGGTCAGCAAACCCGATCATTTATTTTGTGACGAATCTAAAATTAAAAAAATATTTACTTTGTGAAATAAATTATGAAAACAACAAAAATTGAAAAAATAGTATTATTTTTTACAGGAGTAACAGCAGTAAGCACTATATTCTTTTTATTTTCCCTTGTAAGTATAATGAAAGATTTTAATATAGAGCATCCTGTACTTATGAGTGTAATTAAAAAATGACTTTAAAATTAAAGAGATTAAAAGTACCTAAATATATTTTCAGAGATAGACTAGGAGAATTTGAGATAAATGATGTAGAAATTCTTTTAGATGTAGAAAGCACTATTACTGCAGATACTTTTGATCAAAACAAAGATACCTATTATATTTCTTCTAAAGAAATTGATAAACACTATGAGGAAAGTAATGACTCTAGACGAACAATTAGAAATTGCTGAATTGAAAAATGAGCTAGGAGAAATAGAATTACAAGCTAATCTTATTCGTATGAATATCCTTCTTGTTCAACTTCGATATGCAGCTTTAAAGTGGGCACCTAAATTGTAAGAAAATATAAGAATATTCCCAAGTGAAAATAATCGCTGACAGTTGTAATCTAATAATAAGAGATACATATTAGATAGCGATTATTCAACTGGGGAGTTTTCTTTGAGAAAATTTATTTGTTTGTTATTCTTATCTATATTTCTAACTTTAAGTTTTTCTTTATTTGCAGATAATTCCAAACATACTTCTCTTCCACAATGGGCTACTAATAAATTCATTTATGAAGTGAATATTCGACAATTTTCACAAAGTGGAAATTTTGCAGGAGTAAAAGCAGCTTTACCTAGATTACAAAAATTAGGTGTAGGAATTCTTTGGTTAATGCCTATTCATCCTATCGGGATAATAAATCGAAAAGGCTCTTTAGGTAGTCCATACTCTGTAAAAGATTATTATGAAATTAATCTTGAATTTGGCAGTGAAGATGATTTTAGAGATTTAATAGACGCTGCACACAGTGCAGGAATAAAAGTCATTTTAGATTGGGTAGCAAATCACACTTCTTGGGATAATCTTCTTACCTCTACTCATCCAGATTATTATAATCGGGATCAAAAGGGTAATTTTTATCCCCCCAACAGTGATTGGAGTGATGTAATAGGATTGAATTATAATAATGAAGATCTGAGACAATACATGATAGGAGCAATGGAGTATTGGGTAAGAGAATTTGGTATAGATGGTTTTAGATGTGATGTAGCTTCATTAATTCCGACTACTTTTTGGGAGGATGCTAGAAAAAGATTAGAACAAATCAAACCAGTGCTGATGCTAGCAGAAGCAGAGAATGCAGATTTACAGTCGAATGCTTTTGATTTGACTTATTCTTGGGATTTGTATTTTACTATGAAATCTGTAGTGAAAGGAGAGAAGGATGCTAATGCTATATGGGATGCTATAGCTAGACAAAAGAATAATTTTCCTACAGGCGCTCTAGAGCTTCAATTTACTACTAATCACGATGAGAATAGTTCCGGAGATTTAATATTAGAAAAGATGGGCACCAATATGGGAGTCTTTATAGTTTTGTCTGCTACTATTCCTGGAGTGCCTCTAATTTACGATGGACAGGAAGCTGGGATTGATTATAATTTAAGTTTATTTGATCGTACCTCTATAGTATGGAAAGATCATCCTTTTAATTCTCTTTACAGCAAATTATGTGATTTAAAAAATACTAATCATGCGTTAGACGCTGGAGGATTGTCTTATACTTCAGGGAATTTTAACAGAATTTATACTACTGATCGAGACAATGCTATTATCTCTTATATTAGGGATAATGGGAGTGATGAGATTTTTGTGCTTTTAAATGTGACAAATAGTTATCAATCATTTACTTTTAAGGGAAACGGTATTTCTGGAAAATTTAAAGAAATAATGAATGGTTATTCGGTAGAATTTAAAAGTCAGAAAAGTTTTTATCTGAACCCTTGGGAATATTTAATTTTTGTAAAACAATGATAAATTTTTATCAATCTCGATTACCTAGTGGAGAAGGTCCAATAGTGTGCCCTAGTTGTGGAGGAGAGGGTTTTGCAATATATGGACCGGATGAAGATGGTAAATTTTCGATGACAAAACTTTGTTTTAATTGTAAATTTGAAGAAAAAATTGTTGAGGGAGGATTGTGAGACCTTCTAACACTATCAAATATATTTTTGAGACATGAGAAAAAAAGAAGCTGTGAAAAAAAGAAAAAAAGTTCGAGTAGGGGATAAAGAATTTATTTCTGTAGTAGCTACTGCTAAATATTTAAAACATTCTGTATCTTATGTGAGATATTATATACAAAAAGGTAATTTACCTGATGGAACTTCTATAGAATTTATAAAGTAAGCAAATCTCTTAAATCGATTTTTCTTGTTTCTCCAGTATTTAAATTTTTCACATTGAATTTATAGCTATTAAAAGTGGGATGTCTACTAGCGTCTACTAACTTAGCAAAACCGTCCATTTCCTGGTTCCATCCTATGTGATATCCCCTGAGACTAGGATGACAGACTCCGTTCGCATTTTGTATTAGATGAATGTCATAACAAGCATGATATTTTTTCATACTATTATCTAAATTTATATGTTTTTTTAAAGTATCTATATAAAATTTAGTTTTACAAGCTACACATTGTGCCATTAGGATATGTCTGGAATTTTTTTCCCATATTTCCCATTCTGAATCTAAAAATTCAAAGGTATTTCTTTTGTGTGCTATATAAGAGTGACAATTGTCAATTGTTACTTTCCATAAACATAGATCAAAATAATCTAATCTAGAAAGAAACTGATGGCAAAAATTCGGGAAGTATTCTTTAGTATTAGGAGGATATATCATGTCGTCCTCCATAAAAATAAATCTTTCTGGATTAAACCATTGTATCATTAAATTGGTAGCACTAATAAAGGAATTGTTGGTTTTAAATAATTCTATATTTTTATATTTCTCAGCAAATTCAGTTGCTACTTGCATTACTTGGGGAGTAGGATCATTTAGTACAATTTTTAGGTCTATATTTTGAGTAGCAAATAAAATGGAGTTAAGAGTTAATTTTAAATAGACGTCTCTGTTGTGGGTGTAAATAAAACAAAGAGGTTTTTTATTTGTACTAACAAAGTATATCCCCTTATTTAAAATTTGAAACTCAGGTTTCAGATAGAACATGCAGTTTATGTCTCTTTCAAAAGTTCCAATTGTGCGAGGAATAAAAGAAACTATTTCTAACCCTATTTTAATTGTGTTGTTAAAATTGTTTGCATTGTGAAAATCCCATATTTCTTTAGGATCTTGTATGCGCATGAAGACATTTTTATACAGTAGACAGGGCATATCTAGATCTAATAAAGCTTTAGCTTCATATAATTCTCGTATAGACCGTACTTCTACAATTTTAAATCCTTTTAATTCTTCATAAAGGGATTGCGTTATAGATAAATCGTCAAATTTGTCTTTAAAAATTAATGCTTGCAAAACTGATCTCCTTTTGATTATTATACAAGAAAAAAGGTATTTATGATAGGAGAAACATTGGATGGCAAATTTGTCAGAATTAGAAGAAAATTTAATAAAAAAAGTAATTAAAAAATTTAAGCAAGATGATAAACTTAGAAATGAGTGTTTAGGTTCAGCAGGTTTAACTACTTTAGGATTAGCAAATGCTGCTGGCAATCATTGTTTTGATGATTATCCAGAAACATTTGATATAACTGAAAATGAAGGTCATATTATTAGAGCTTATTTTCAAATTAATCACCATATTGAAGAAATTGATTGTCGTATAAAATCTTTAATAGATTCTGAGGAATAGCTGATGAAAGAAAATTTAGATATCTTATTACAAGAATATGTAAAAAATCAAATTAACTTGTATTCTTCAACTGCTAGAAATACTTTAATTGAAGAAATATTAAAAATTGTGGATAATTATTATAAAGAAGATAAGATAGACAGATAGGAGATTTTTAAAATGTTGATTCGAAGCTCATTTGTTTCAAATAGTTCTAGTTCGAGTTTTATCTTAGGAGTAAAAGGAAAGCTTACTCAAACTAAATTAGTGGAAGCTTTTGGAGTAGATAAAACAAGCTTATTATATCCCTTATCAAAAGAATTAGCTAAAATAATAATTAATTGTTCTGAAAAAACTACAAAAGAAGAATATTTAAAAGATTCTTGTTTAGATGAAGCTCCTGAAATTTTTGAAAGAATTAAAGAAAATAAAATGACAGCTTATTGTGTAGAAGTGGATGATCAAAATGGAAATAATTTAGAAGCAGCTTTATGCAATATGAAATTTAATTATGAGAGCGATGATTTAATAATTGAGAAGGAAGCAGGATATTAATGAGACAATTTACTGAAATTTTATTTCAAGGACGTTGTTGTTCTCCACCAGGTTGTACCTATAGTGAAATAATAAGATTATACAAAAGATTTGCAGAAGGATTGGATATATCTGGAGGACTACAACAGGTCCCCCATCCTTCAGATGAAGAAGAAGCAAAATTATGTGAAAGAGATTATAAAAAAGAATCTAAAAATTTGGAAGATACTGTTCGGGATATAGCAATGGCATTAACAGGTAAAGAAATAGAATTTAAAAATTAGATAAAAATTGAGGTCAATACTTTGACCTTTTACTTAATTTACTGGTCAAACTATTGACCTTAAGGAGATTAGAAATGTTAGTAAAAATGATTTGGATAGTTGCTTTTATGTTTTTAATTCAATCTGTCGCTACAGCAATAGAACAAAATCCTACTTTAGCTCTGGAAAAAACTGTTTTACAAGAAATAGATAATTTGTGTGGTGATTCATGGTGTGAGGGCCAATATGATTATAAATTTGATAGTTTTAAATGTTTTAAAGATAGTAAATGTATTTTGAATTTTAAAATGTTGGAAATTACTGATGCTTACGGAATGATAGAAATTTATCAAAATTGCTTTATTAAAAGTAAAGATGTGACTTCATCTTTAGACAAAGACAATGCCTTAAAGACCGATGTTTATGATCAAATAAATACTTGTATTTCTAAAAAAGAAATGGAAATATAATGCACGTCAGAAACTGTTTTGTTTCAAATAGTTCTTCAGCAAGTTTTATAGTAGAAGTCAAGGGGGAAAAAGAAAATATTTTTCGTGCTCTTTATGAAAATATTGAAACATTTCAAGAAGATTCTTACAAAGAACTTCTTGCAGAAGCAATTAAATGGCAAGAGAAAAAATTAGACAGAGAAGGTATAGAACAAGCAGAAATAATTAGACTAGAACGAACAATATTCATGTACAGAGACACCTTAAAAAATTTAGAAGAATATAAAAAACCCGATTTGTCGGGAATTAAAGATGAAAAAGAAAAATATTTCGCTTTATGGAAAATTAAAAATCATGAAAGAGAAGTAATTTTGGGTGTCATCAGTAGCAGACGATGGTTATATTTCGTTCTCAGTTTCTACCACTATATACAATGGTTGGGAAAATATTTCTATGCATAAAACTCTGATAGAGATTCTAGCTTTCTTTAAATTTATCTAAAAAGAAAATAGGATCAAATAATTATAAAAAACAAAAATTGAAATTAGCAAGAAGAAATGAGAAAGTAAAAAATAGAAGATCTGATTTTACCCATAAGCTTAGTACTTCGAAAACCAAGACTTACTTTGCTTTAGGGGCAGAAGATTTAAATATCTCAGGTATGCTTAGAAATCATCACTTAGCTAAGTCCTTACAGGATGTAGCATGGGGAATATTTTTAAAACAATTAGAATATAAATCTGCTTGG
>Ga0209777_10001360_pt1 | contig 35748 bp, 36 predicted proteins | sample FrelakmetHBP12HB_FD_187147 | JGI IMG/M metagenome (GOLD analysis project Ga0209777, IMG submission 187147) | Freshwater lake sediment microbial communities from the University of Notre Dame, USA, for methane emissions studies -HBP12 HB (SPAdes)... | ecosystem: Environmental > Aquatic >...
CGATCTGGACGCTGAAGCGACAGACTAGGCCGGATCCCCGGGATGACGCCCACACACTCGTGCCGTCACGCGAACCTCAGCGTCCGGCGGACACTCGATTGGCGATCGTGTCTCGCACGCGCGTCGCGGATTGCTGGCAGTAGGCCCGGTACTTGCCCTCCATGCCGAGCATGATCCCGACGCCGTGCTTCTCGGCTACGTTCACAACCACCTGCCGCTGCCCGCCCGCCTCCAGCATGTCGACGCTGACCTCGATCGGCAGCCATCTGTTCGGGGAGAGGGCGCCGCCGACAATACGCATCTTCAGCTGCGAGCCCAGGCTCCCGGTGATCCGGTACCCGGCAACGACCGGCTTCGCGCCCATCTCTGCGAGCGTCAGCCGAGCGGCCTCCACGCAATCGCCCGCGGCGGCCGGCAGCAGAGCCGATTCCTGATAGTAGAACTGCGGCATCAGCGCCTCCCCGCACGATTGGTGGCGCCCCCGGCCGGACTCGAACCGACGACGCCCGCCTTAGGACGGCGGCGCTCTATTCCACTGAGCTACGGGGGCCCGCGCGGATGTTACAGCGTCGGAAGCACGGGGCGCAGCCCGAGCCACGGCCGCCGGCGCTGTGGACGACCGCCAGGCCGTTGTCTGGCGCCGGGTCTTGCCGGATTCAGACCAGATCGACAAGCGGCAACTTGGCGCCCGTCGCGAGATCGCCATGTCCGGGCCTCGAGGGGCCAGATCCACAGAACGGACTGGACAGCGGGTAGCCAAGCGGCCCCTGTAGGTCCAAAGTGGCCTGAATTCGGCCCTATGCTCCAGCCGGCGGGAGGTCCAGGGCCTTTGGTCCGCGGCGGGGCGCGTTCGCGACTTTCCGCCGGTCGATTTGAGCAGAATCCGGCAAGAAGTAGATGCCTCGCAGCCGTCCGGTCGGTTCGATGAGCCAACGCCGCACGTGAACCTGGTGATCGGGCAGCACCGAGTCGAACGTGGACGCGTGCCGTTCGATCAGATGGCGATGAGTACTGACTGCGGGCATGAACAGCACTACGCCAAGACCCAGGGCCCGCCATCCCCGCTCACTCTCCAGGAGAGGAGGCACGACCCGACGCTTGCGGTCGAGCGCGGAAAGCGTGTCCTGCAGATCCTAGATCCGCGTCTTGATCTCGCCGATCAGGAGCGCACCGTGTTCGGCGTGCCACGCTAGTGCGTCCACCGAGCCTCTGTCGCCGTAGTAGCTGAACGTATACTCCGGCTCGAAGGCCCATCCGGACGCCATCAGCAGCTGCGCGACGTTCTCGACCAGTCCCGCATGGCACCTGTCCCGAAGCCGATCCACTTCCGGGCCGCGCCAACCAAGCGGCGCCAGAGACGGCATTCCCAACGCCCTGCTGATGCTCCTGATAGCGCCGATCGGCAGGCCCTCGACGAGCCCGCGCTCCAGCCGTGAGACGGAGTCCCTTCCCAGGCCTGCACGCTCGGCCAACCTAGCCTGGCTCAGCTTCCGGGCACGGCGCACGTCACGGACCACTCTCCCGACCTGAACGTCGTCAGCCATGGGCAGCAAGATGCCTGCACCTACTCATCGCCGGATTACCCGCTACGGGCCTCCGGGCCGCGGAGGGACGGATCGCAAGGCCGCCGGCGTTTGCCGGCTTCTAGACCGTCGGCTCGAACCGGACGCGGTCGCGATCGCGGACGAGCCGGCCGACTGGATGGAATGGTTCGTGCGATAGAACCACCGTCCAACTCTCGGCGGCGGCGCGGGCGAACAGCTCGGACTTCACGGCGACCGAGTCCAGTGGGAAGTCGTCGAAGGCGGTGACCCACTTCGGATTGGCGCTCCACGGCCGCATGCACAGGTCGCCGAAGAAGGCGAGAGTCTGATCCCTTCCGCGGGCCACGACCCCCTGGTGGCCGGCCGAATGGCCGCCGGTCGGGAATACCGAAACGCCCGGAAGGATCTCGACCTCGCCCTCCGCGGCCGACTGCAAACCCAGATCTCGGATCAGCGACAGCTCAGGCTGGTCGTAGCTCGCAACCAAGCGCGGGTTCATACCCATCGCGATTTCCCACTCTGCCAGCTGGGCCACGAACTTCGCCCGCGGGAAGGCCAGCGATCCGTCGGCACGGAGCACGCCGCCGGCATGGTCGTAGTGGAGGTGGCTCACCGCGACCGCGTCGACCGAGTCGGGCGCGAAGCCGGCCTTCTCGAGCGCCGGGACGATCCACGGACCCTCGTAGCCGCGCATCGCCCGGCCCTTGTCGCTGATGCGATCGCCGATCCCGGTCTCGACCAGCACGCGTCCTGACGGCGTCTCGATCAGGAGGCAGTTGAGAGCCTGAAGAAGCCGGTGGTCGTGGTCGATTTCGTCGGCGACCAGGTCCTTCCACATCATCCGCGGCACGACGCCGAGCAATGCCCCGGCGTCGGAGCGGAAGCGTCCGGCCTGGACCAGGGCGACTCGCACTCCCCCACCCAGCTCCGCCGACCAGTGGACCGCGTCGTTCAGCGTCGTCACTATGCGCGCCCTCCATCGCCTGCCGGTCGATCGGGCGCACCCACGCGGCGCCCGCGCTCGAAGTCCTCGAAGTATGCCGAAGCCGTCGGCTCGGACTGGCCCTGGTATTTCGACCCGAGCCCGGTCGAGCCGTATGGCCGATCGACCGGGCTGGACATCTCGAAGAAGCTGATCTGGCCGATCTTCATGCCGAAGTAGAGCGCGATCGGCAGGTTCGCGACGTTCGACAGTTCGAGCGTGAGCTTGCCCTTCCAGCCGGGGTCGACGTATCCGGCGGTCGAATGGATGAGCAGGCCCAGCCGGCCGAGCGACGACTTGCCCTCCAGCCTGGCCACCAGGTCGTTCGGCAGCTCGACCCATTCGATCGTCTGGCCGAGCACGAACTCACCCGGATGCAGCACGAACGGCTCCTCGTCGGCGACGCTCATCAGCTCGGTCAGATCCGGCTGGGGCGATCGGACGTCGATGTATGGGTAGCGGTTGTTGCGGAAGACGCGGAAGCTGCGATCCAGGTGGAGGTCCACCGAGGACGGCTGCAGATCGGCCGCGTCGTACGGATCGACCTTGACCCGCCCGGAAGCAAACGCGGCAGCGATGTCGTGGTCCGACAGGACGCTCATTTGACGTTGGCTCCGCTCTCGCGCTGGGCGTAGAGGTTGTCCACCTCGCGTTTGAGCGTCTCGATGTCCTCGAAACTCTGGTAGACGCTCGCGAAGCGGATGTAGGCGATCTGGTCCAGGGCGCGCAGCTTGTCCATCGCCAACTTGCCGATCTCGGATGAGTCGACCTCGGTGGCGCCGCCCGAACGCAGCTGGGCTTCGATCTGGTCGGCTGCCTGCTCGGCCGCATCGTCCGGGAGCGGCCGCCGCGTCAGGGCCTTGCGGAAACCTGAGACCAGCTTGTCGCGGTCGAATTCCTGGCGCGAGCCGTCCCGCTTGACCACGATCAGGCGCGGCGCCTCGATCCGCTCGTAGGTCGTGAAGCGCGTCCCGCACGTCTCGCATTCGCGGCGGCGGCGGATGCTGGCCTCGTCCAGGTCGCGCGAATCGACGACCCTGGTCTCTCGTTCGCCGCATCGCGGACAACGCATCGGCCGACCTCCACAACGCCGCTCCCCCGGTTTCGCGAGGATAGCACCGCGCGCATCGCCTTCCGGAAACGGGCCGGCGACGGGGTCTCTCAGCGGTTACGCAGGCGCCATCCGGCCTCGACTCCCGCCGGATCGGAGGCGGCGGCGATGGCCTCACCCTTGGCCCGGATCGCATCGCGGGCATGGAGCAGGTTCAGGTACCCGCGCTTGACGGATGTCTCGCCTTCGCCGATGCCCTCTCCCCTGCCGTTGAGCATCAACTGCCGGCCATGCTCGATGAGATCGACGGCGCGCTCGGCGCGCTCGATCTCGGTCCGCAGTCCGCCACCTTCGCGGGCGGTGACGTACTTGTCCACCACGGACGCTTCCTGGGCATACCTGCGCAGCGCCTCGGAGCAGGCGCGAATGCTGGCCTCGGTGGCCTCCGGGTCGGCCTTGCGGCGCCGCAGGTCATCTACCACGACCGACAGCTCCTCCAGCGACAGGTCGATTCGGCGGACGATGTCGACCGCGATCCGGCCGAGCTGGGCATCCCGCCGGAGATCGCCGCCGACGACGAAGACACGCCACAACACCAGGACGATCGGCACGCCGATCGCGAAGGCGACGGCGAGGGGTAGCAGAACCTCCGACGACACCGCGGGCTACCTCACTTCCGGCCGGGGGAGTTCCTCGTGCGATCCGGCGACGGCGTGACCATCGGAACATCCTCCGAACTCGGACGTGTTCACTCTAGCGACCGACGACGGGATCGGCGAGGCGGCCCGGCTAGGGATTCCGTCTGCTCGAACCCGGCCCGAACTGCCCACCGACCCGAGGATGTGTCGGAGTGATGCGTCCTGCGACGCGGACGCCCTTGGGCGCCCTCTGCGCGGCGGGCGACCCGCCCGGGTTCCGCCACTCCTCGGCATCCCCCGCCGAGCTGGACACGAGCCTGACCGACCGGACCGCGGCACCGGGCTCGATCTCGCGGATCATGTCATAGACCGTCAGGGCGGCGACGGCGGCGGCGGTGAGCGCCTCCATCTCGACGCCGACCGGCCCGACCGCGGCGGTCTCGGCTCGAATCCTGACGGAGCCGGCGGCGCGATCCGGGACGGCGGCGACGAGCAGCTGGGTCAGGCCGGCGGGGTGAACCAGCGGGATCAGCTCGTCGGTGCGCTTTCCGGCGATGACGCCCGCCAGCTCGGCCACGCTCAGGACGTCGCCCTTGCCGGTGGTCCCGTCCACGATAGCGCTGAGAGTCTCCTGAGCCATCCCGACTTCGGCCTCGGCGACGGCGCGGTGAGGGATCGCCGGCCGGCCCGTGACCTCGGCCATGCGCGGCCGCCTCGTTCGGTCGAAGTGGCTCGACCGGCGCCGCTCGGCCCTCGAGCCCTCGTCGAAGACCCCGCCCTCGCCCGGCCTGGGATCCATAGGCATCGCTACCGCTCCTCCCTCGCCGGATCAGCGTCCACCGAACCGGCCTCTTCTGGGGGGGCCGAGGGCCAGCAGCTCCCGCTGCCGCTCCTCGGCCTTCTGGTGTACCAGCTTCGCGGCCGAGCGGCGCGTCAGGAGGGCCGCGCCCGGGGCGCCGGCGGCAACGAGAAGGGCATCCAGACCGGTCCGCTCCAGCACCTCCAGTGCCGACCACAGGTCCATCTCGCCGCTCACGCTCGGCACCGCCCCGATTGGCACCATTGCGTCGGCCGTTCGAGTGAGCGTCCAGAGCCGCCGCGGTATCCGCCTGATCTGGGCGGTCCCGATCAGGCCGAGCAGCTCCGAGCCCCGCTCCACCAGGGCGGCCGCGCCGAGCCGGTCCCCGAGGTACTCGCCGGCGAATACGTCCAGCGTCAGCTGCGGCGGGATGCGCGCCGCCTCCGTTTCCTCGGCGTCGCTGACGTGGAGTCCGGCGATGAGCGCCTGGAAGCTCCTGCGCCGGTCGAGGACCCTGCTCGATCCCATCATCAGCCAGCCGGCCACGACCAGGGCCAGTCCCGCGGCGGCGTCGAAGAAGGCGATCGAAACCGCGCCGAGGGTCATCAGGGCGATGCCGGTTGACCGGCCGATCCGGATGGCCGCCGCGGTCGCGACCTCCTCCTTGCCGGTCCTGCCCCAGACCAGCCCGTGCAGGATGCGGGCGCCGTCCATCGGGTATCCGGGCACCAGATTGATCACGCACAGAATCAGGTTGAATACCGCGACCAAGGACGCCACGAACTGCACCGCCTGAAGGCCCGCGGGTGCACGATCGATCGCGAACGGACCCAGGAAGAGAACGACCGCGACGCCGCCGAAGGCCAGGGCGAGGACCAGGCTCATTGCGGACCCGGCAACCGAGATGCGGACTTCCTCTCCCGCCGACCGCGGCTTCACGTCCATGACGTAAGCCCCGCCGAGGAGTTGCACCACTACCACAGGGATCACCTGGCCGTTGCGCCGGGCGACGTAGACATGCGCAAGTTCATGGGCGGCAACGGAAACGAAGACGAGCGCCGCGGTTGCGATCGAGGAGCCCCAGGCAAGACCGGGAGACCAGATGGCCGCCGTGCCGTTGCTCAGGTCCGTGCCGAGGAAGACCGCGATGAAGGCGAGGATCAGGATCCACGTCCAGTGGGCGCGGACCTCCGTCCCGAAGATCCGGCCCAACGTCAGTCCCATCACGGCTCTACCACCGGGGTAAGCGCTTCGGGGCTCGCGCCGGGCTCGCGGCCCAGCCTGCCTCCGACGAGGGCCGCGAGAATTGCCAGGACCAGGACCGCTCCGGCGAGGGCGACGCTCGTCTCCGACCAGAACTGATCCGGGAAGAGCTGGACGAGCTTCTCCGTGCGCGGGTCGAACATGTAGGTTCCCGGCGCGAAGAAGATCTCGTGGAACAGCTCGAAGGCCTGGTCGAAGAAGACGGCGAAGCCCAGTCCGACGACGACCACGCCGACGACCAGCACCCGCGCCCCCACGGCCACGGCCCGCCAGAACCACCGCCGGCCGCGGCTCGCCAGCCCGACGACCAAGAGAAGGATCGCCGCGATCAGGGCCACGAAGCCGAGGCCCATCAAGACCGTGCGGACGTCGGCCATGTGGCTGCGCTCGCTCGCGTCGAGCACCGGGGCCGTCGCCCCGGGCAGGGTCACGTCAAAGTGGGGCGGGCCGAAGACCAGGTCGGAGAGGACGCTGCCGGTGACGTCGCGGACCTGACCCGGCGTGTAGCCGGTCAGCCGGTCGACGCCGCTGCGGTCCTGGTCGAACCCGACCCAGATCGGGTTGAGGAATAGAAGCACCGCCAAGGCCACGACAACGCAGGGCGTTGCCACCGCGGCCACGACCGCCGACGCTCGTTCTGCGAGAGCATAGTTCACGGGGCCATCGTAACGCCTCGGGGCGCCGGCCCCGATCCGGCCGGTCAGGCGGCCGTCCGGCGGCGACTCAGGCGTCTGCGTCCAGACCCGCGGCCTCGCGCCGGAGGAGATCCCAGACAAGCTCCAGGTCCGAGTCCACGGTTCTCAGGTTGGATATCGCCACCCGGATCGCGATGCGTCCGTGGAGCCGCGTGTGTGAGAGGAACGCCTGCCCGGTCCGGTTGACCGCGTCCATGAGCCGGACGTTCAGGTCGTCGATCTGCTCGGCGACGGCGGGCTCGTCCTCGCTTCCGGCGAGAGCCGCCGGACGATATCGCAGGCAGATGGTCGAATACGGCACGGGCGCCATTCGCTGGAAGGAAGAATCGGCATCGACCCACGCGGCGAACCTCTCGGCCATCTCCAGGTGATGGGCGACGCGACGGCGGAGTCCCTCGAGCCCGAAATAGCGCAGGTGCATCCATACCTTCAGCGCGCGGAGCCGGCGGCCGAGGGTCGGCGTGTACTCGTTGTAGTCACGGATCGGCCCCTCCCGATCGAGCGTCCGCAGGTACTCGGGCACCAGGCTGAAGGCATCGCGCAGAACCGGCATCCGCCGCGTCAGCAGGATCGAGGCGTCCACCGGCACGAACCACCATTTGTGCGGATTCGTCACGATCGAGTCCGCATCCTCCCAGCCGGCGAACCTGCCGCGCAGCTCCGGGATAGTGGCGACGACTCCGGCGTACGCGGCGTCCACGTGGAGCCAGATCCTCTCGCGCCGGGCGATCCTCGCCATCTCAGCAACAGGATCGGTCGACGTCGTGGACGTCGTCCCGATGGTGCCGACCAGGGCGATCGGCCGCACTCCCGCGGCTCGATCGGCGGCGATGGCCTCCTCGAGTGCGTCGATCCTCAGCTCGAAGCGCTCGTTCGTCGGGATCTTCGTGAGGCCGGCGCGGCCGAGGCCGAGCGTCATGCAGGCCTTGGCGATCGAGGAATGAGCCTCCTCAGAGGCGTAGACGCGCAGTTGAGGCACGTCCTCGCGGCCGGGCAGGCCCTTTGCGGCGGCGTCTATCCCGGCGGCCTGCCGCGCGGCGGCGAGGGCGAGCATCGACGACGTGGAGGCGGTGTCGGTGATGAGGCCGTCGAACTCGGCCGGCAGCCCAAGGGCCTGGCGGATCCAGTCCACGACCACCTGCTCCAGCTCGGTGCCGGCCGGGCTCGTCCGCCACAGCATCGAGTTGGAGTTCAGGACGGCCGTCAGCATCTCCCCGATGATCCCGGGTCCGGACGCGGAGCTGGCGAAGTAGGCCAGGAAACGCGGGTGCTGCCAGTGGGTCAGATTCGGCTCGAAGAGACGCCGGTAGTCGGCCAGGATCGTATTCATCGACTCGGGCGCTTCGGGCGGCGAGGCCGGGAAGAGCGGCCGGAGCGAACCCGGCTCGATGCCAGGAAAGACGTCCCGGTCGGCGAGGCCCTCGAGGTAGTCGGCCATGATGTCGACTGCCGCGTGCGCGGCCGCCCGGAAGCTCTCCGGGTCCATGTCGTTGAGACCTACGAGCTGCTGCTCGTCGAGGTTGGCGGCGCCGCCCTGGTCGCCGGTCGCTGCCTTGATCGTCTCGGAAGCCATCGTGTCATCCCGGAGGTGGATCCGGTCGCGATCGCTGGCCGAAGATCCCGTCCGAGTGTAACCCGGCCCGCCGGCGCCGGCCGAAGATCCTCCGCATTCGGTACTCGGCCGGACCTACTTGAGGGCGAAGGTCGCCATGAAGTGCCCAGGGTACACCGGCGCGTCGCCCTCGACGCCAGTCATGAGCATGTAGAAGCGATTGCCCACGAACCAGATTCGGACGATGTAGGTCTGGGTGTCCTTGCTGATGGTCAGATCGCGGGCCGTGTACTTGCCGACAGTTGAATCGCTGGAGGACACCAGGGTGCCGCCTGTGCTGGCCGCGACGGCCGAGTCCATGAGCGGAAGGTAGCTGTTGACATCGCCGGGCAGGGCGCCGGCCGGAAAGTCCACGAAGGCGACCGCGTAGACGGCCAGGCCGGTCGGGTCCTCAACCGCGTAGACCGTCATGGTGCCGGTCGTCGTGCCTATCGCCATAGACTGGCTCTGCTTGACGGGGGCCGTGCTGCTTGGGAACCTGACGGACCATTTCTTGTCAGGGGCGGTGAAGGCGGTCCAGACGTAATCTGGCGACGGCTCCTCGGTTGCGGGGGCCGCTGTCGGGGTGTCGGTGGCGGTCGGCTTCGCTGTGACCGGGACCGCCGACGGCGGCGGCGCGGCGGTGGCCGTGGCCGTGGCACTGGCGGCCGCGATCGCCGACGGAGAGGGGCTGCCGCTCGACGTGTTCTTCGGCATCATCACGAAGAGGCCACCCGCGGCCGCCAGCAGAAGAACGCCACCTATGGCGAGGACTATCGGCAGGTTGGACTTGCGGGCCGGCTGCGCGGCAGGCTGGGCAGCCCAGGGTGCGGGCGGCGCCGGCTGCGCTCCCCAGGCCGGCTGCTGGTATGTCGGCTGCGCTCCCCAGGCCGGCTGCTGCTGAGCCGAGTCGAACCCACAGTTGCCGCACCGGGTATATCCGGGATACAAGGGCATGTTGCAGCGCGGGCAGGTCGCCGGAGCGGAGGGCGGCGGCGGGGGGAGCGGCGCGACCTGCGCGGGAGGCGGTGGCGGAGCCTGCGGCGATCGGAAATCAAAACCGCAGTTCGGACAGAACGGGCTCCCACCCGCCTGAGGCGTCGAACAACGCGGACAGAGGCTGGTCATCGATCTCCCTCCCCTGGATGGCCTGCCCTGCCCCGGCCCTCACCAGGGATGGCGGCCCGATCGCGCCTGATCGGGGCGGAGCGGATGAAGCGCCCAGCCTCGTGACCCCGCTTCGACCCATCGCGGCTGCGGGGCCCGACAGCCACGTTCGCGTCGATTATGGCTGTTCGAGGGGCACCCGGAACGACGCGGAAGTACGGGCCATCCGACAGCGTCCGTCGATCTCCGCGTGCGCCTAGCTCATGACGCCCTGCGGGACGCCAGCCCACGGCTCGAGGGCCTCGGGATAGATGCCTCCGAGGGCCGCGTCATCGTCGGACCGGTGTTCAGTCCCTCCTACTCGATGGGCGGCCAGGGCATGACCCAGGCTCAGTTCGTCGCCTGGGCCGCCGCGCTCAAGAAGGTTTCTGCGTCCTGACAACGAAAGACCCCCGGAGTCGCCTCCGAGCGCGGATTCACGTTCAGAAGATGGTCGGGGCGGAGCGATTCGAACGCTCGGCCTCCTGAACCCCATTCAGGTGCGCTACCAGGCTGCGCCACGCCCCGACGAGCGACAGGATACCAGACGCGGACACAGCCCCAGATAGGCCGTTCAGACGCCGCGAGGCCGGCGGCGCGTGGCTAGCGCTGCGGGTTCCGGCGGCCGCCGGGGCTCCGCTTCGATCCGCTCGTGCCCTTTCGGGCGGCCCCGCCGCTCGCAGACGGCCGCGAAGGCGCCCTCCCGGCGCCGCCGCGAACGCGCGACGGACCGCTCGTCCCAGTCCGGCGTCCTTCGCCCTGGGATGACCGCCCGCTTGCTCGTTCACGGAAGACCAGCCGGACCGGCGTGCCGTCGAAGCCGAACTCGGCCCGGATCTGATTCTCCAGGAAACGCCGGTAGCTGAAATGGACCTGGTCGGCGTGACGGGCGAAGAAGACGAAGGTCGGCGGCGCCACCGCAACCTGGGTGGCGTAGAAGATCTTCGGCGGGCCGACCTTCCCGGCCGGCGGCGGTTGCTTCAGCGAAGCCGTCCGGATCAAGCGGTTCAGCTCGGGCGTTGGAATGCGCTTGCGCCGCTCGCCCCAGACGTCCACGGCCAGTTCCAGGGCACGACCTACTCGCTGCCCGGTCTTGGCGCTGATGGACACGACCGGGGCGAAGTCGAGGAACGGCACCTCGCGGCGCATCGCGACTACGTACTCGTCGAAGGACCGATCGGTCTTCTCGACGAGCAGATCCCACTTGTTCAGGGCGATGACGAGGCCGCGCCCCTCTTCGGCGACGAACCCGGCGACGTGCGCATCCTGAGAGGTCAGGCCCTCGAATGCGTCGATGACCAGGATTGCGACGTCAGCCCGATCCACGGCCTTCAGGGCACGCAGCGTGGAATAGCGCTCGGCCGCCGCGCCGCTGGCCACCTTGCCCGGGCGCTTGATGCCGGCCGTGTCGATCAGGACGATCTCGCTGCGGCCCCAGGTCAGGTGAGTATCGATGGCGTCGCGCGTCGTGCCGGGGATTTCACTGACGATTGCCCGGTCCTCGCCCAGAAGCGCGTTCAGCAAGCTCGACTTGCCGACGTTCGGTCGGCCCACGAGGGCGACCGAGACGGACTGCTCCTCCTCGTCGAACGCGAGCGGCAGGTCCTCGCCGCCCTCCGCGGCTATCTCGATCGCCTCGTCGTCGCCGTCGAGGATGTGCGAGAGCCGTCCGGCGGCCATGTCGCGAGCCCACTCATCCGCCTCCGCCTGGCGCTTCTTGCGCGCGATCTCCTGCTCGGTCTCGGGCGGCATCGCCCACACGATCGCGTCTAGAAGGTCTGCTACGCCGCGCCCGTGGGCGGCGCTGATCGGGTACGTCTCCTCCCAGCCCAGGGAGTAGAACTCGGCAGCCTCGAGCTCGCGCTTGTCGTTGTCGGCCTTGTTGGCGGCGACGAGAACCGGCGCCTTCGCGGTTCGCAGGAGGACGGAGGCTTCCATGTCGGCCGGCGTGGGGCCCGTGATCGAGTCGACGACGAAGACGATGACGTCGGCCTCGCCAATAGCCAGCCGGGCCTGCTCCTGGACCTTCTCCTCGATCGGATCGCCGGGGCGGATCTCGAGCCCGCCCGTGTCAACCACGATAAAGCGGCGGCCGTTCCACTCGGCGTCGCCGTAGATGCGGTCGCGTGTCGTGCGGGCACGATCCTCCACGATCGCGGTGCGGTGGCCGACGACGCGGTTGAACAGGGTGCTCTTGCCGACGTTCGGGCGCCCGACGACGGCAACGATTGGCAGGGAGATCACGAATTGATTATGGCCGATCCCGGCGGCAGGGCCGCAGGCGCCCCGAAGAGGCCGCGGGGACGACGCTATCCGGCGACGATTTCCGGCAGCGAAGTCGTCCGGCCGGCCGGCGTGGCGGCGACCATCAGCGCGGCGGTGGCCAACTCTTCGGCCCGGGCGGCGGCCTCGGGCGTGCCGGCGACGCGCAGGATTCGCTCGGCGACGCAGCGCAGGTCCTCGATCGGCGTGGAGGTTCCGCCCGTAACGCCCACTACCTCGGCTCCGGCAAAGACCGCCGGGTCGGTGAGATCCTCCTCGGACTCGATCTGGATCGCCCGCGTGCCGACGATCCCGCACAGGCGCGTCAGCTCCTTGGTGTTGGCGCTCGAGCGACCGCCGACGACGACCATCAGGTCCACGTCCCGCGCCGCTTCGATCGTGTCCTCCTGGCGCCGAATCGTGACCGGGCAGACGGTGTTGACGATCTTGAGCTCGTGGCAGCGGCTCACCATGAAGGCGGCCAGCTTCTCGAACTTCCAGGGCGGCTGCGTGCTCTGGCTGAGCAGGGCCATCTTCTTGCGCCTCGGGATCTTGACCCAGTCCTCTTCCTCGTCCACGACGAGTGCGTCCGGGGCGAAACCGAGCAGCCCGACGACCTCGGGATGGCGCGGGGTCCCGAGCAGAACGATCGAGTAGCCCTCATCGACGAGGCGCTTGATCTCGCGCTGCTCCTGGATCACCCACGTGCACGTGCCGTCGATGACGTCGAGCCCGCGCGACTCGGCCCGGGCGAGCACCTCCGGCCGAACGCCGTGGGCTCGGATGACGACCGCCGTTCCTTCGAGAACCTGGTCGAGCGTGTCGACCGTCTCGATTCCCTGGGCCTGGAGCTGGGCGATCACGCCCTCGTTGTGGACGACCTGGCCGAGGGTATGCGTTCGCTTGCCTGCGGCCGCGGCTTCCTTCGCCTTGTCGATTGCCTCGCGCACCCCGTAGCAGAAGCCGGTGCGGCGGGCGATGCGGACTTCTCGAACCTTACCCATTGCGCTTGAGTATCCCACGAGAGGCGATCAAGACCCGGCTGAGGGTTCCAGGGTTCCGGCATAGACGCCGCGTTGCTCATCGGGGAGCAGCTCTGCGACGTGGCGCATCAGCTCCGCGGTGGCCAGGCGGAGCGACTCGTGGCGGTCGCCGCCCTTCGACATCGAAAGCGTGAAGGCCTCCCCCACCCTCACCGTCATCCGCCGGCCCGGTCGCGGCAGCTTGCCCTTCGGCCAGAATCGTTGCGAGCCGATGATCGCGATCGGCAAGATGGGCGCTCCGCTGCGAACGGCCAGAACCGTGGCCCCCTCTTTGACCTCCTGAAGGGCTCCCGTCGGCGAGCGCGTCCCCTCCGGGAAGATCGTCAGAACGCCCCCCTTGTCCAGAACGCTCTTGGCCATCTTGAAGGCCTCGAGGTCCCCGGCCCCCCGCCGTACCCCGAAGACGCCGTTCTGGCGCATGCCCCAGCCGAAGATTGGCCAGCGAAGCGCCTCCTCCTTGCCGAGCCAGCCCATCGGCCGGCCCATCGCCGGCACCACGAAAGCCATCAGCAGCATCCCGTCCGCGTTCGAGCAGTGGTTGCAGATCACCAGGAGGGGGCCGGATTCCGGGATCCTCTCGAGACCCTCGACCTTCACCCGCGCAAGCAATGCCGCCGCCAGCCGCAGGCATGCGCCGCTGAACCGCGGGAACAAGGGCAGCTTCCTAGTCGACACCGGCATCCCTCTCCGCCCGGAGGATTGCCCGCACGACGGCCTCGACGGTCTCCCCGAAGCTGTTGCCGTCGGTCTGGACGACCACGGCGTCGGGAGCCGTGCGGAGCGGGGCCGTCTCCCGGCTGGAGTCGATCTGGTCGCGCATCCGGAGCTCCTGCAGGATCCGCTCGGCCTCGGCCTCGTCCGCCGTCCGGCGTTGCAGCGCACGCCGCCGGGCCCGCTCCTCGGCAGACGCATCGAGGTAGATCTTCACCGTCGCGTCGGGCAGGATCACCGTCCCGATGTCGCGGCCGGCCATGATGATGCCGCCCTCCTCGGCCAGGGCGCGCTGCCGCGGAACGAGGGCGGCACGAAGCTCCGGAACCTTCGAATAGTCCGAGACGGCGCGATCCACGGCCGCCTCCCTGACCTTCGTGGTGACGTCGCGGCCGCCGGCCTCCACGTGGCGCAGCCGTCCGTGCCTGTCGGCGACGAGCGAAACCTCGGCTGCGAGCGGAACCAGGCCGGCGACATCGTCCGGAGCGATGCCACGTTCCATGGCGAGCCACGTCACCGCCCGGTAGAGCAGGCCCGTGTCGCAGAAGCGGTAGCGCAGCCGCCTGGCTGCCTCTGCGCCGACGGTGCTCTTGCCGCTCGAGCTGGGCCCGTCGATCGCGACGACGACCTTTCGCCGGGCGCGGGCCGAGGGTTCGGGTTGCGGCGTGGTGGTCACGGCTCGCAGGATAGCGCCCGAACGAGGCCTCGATGGACTCGGGCGGTTACTCCTCGGCCGTGTCGCCGTCCGCGCCGGCCGCAGCTGGCGTGATTTCGACGGTGGCCGCGCGGCCCGCGCCCGAACCGTTCGCGGGCATCGCCGCCCTCCCACCCTTCTGTGACCGCGCGCAGGCCGCCAGCAGCGCGACCTCGTGGCGGGTCAGGCGCCGGGCCTCGCCCGCGGGCAGATCTCCCAGCTTGAGCGTCCCTACTCGAACGCGAACCAGCCGGCGGACCGGCAGGCCGACCGCCTCGAACATGCGCCGGATCTGGCGCTTCCAGCCTTGTGCCAGCACGACTCGATACCAGCGGTACTCGGGATGGGGCGGCTCCAGGACGGCCGTCAGGTTGCGCACCTGGGCCGGCGTCGTGTCGTCCAGGTGATCGATCCGGGCCACGCCCTCCTCGAGCTCGATCCCGGTCCGCAGGGCCGCCTTCTGAAGCTTGGAGACGGCGCGGTCCAGCCCGACCATGTACTCGCGCTCAACGCCGTAGCGGGGATGCAGCAGCAGATCGGCCCAGGTGCCGTCGTCGGTGAAGAGCAGAAGCCCCTCGGACTCGTGGTCCAGCCGGCCGACCGGGTACAGGCGGGCTCCGGGCGGAGTGTCCGACGGCAGGAGCTCCATCACCGTCCTGGGTGCGTGGCGGTCATGAACAGTGGATACGACCCCCGCCGGCTTGTTGAGGGCCAGGTAGGTCCGGGCAGCGACGACCGCCGGAAGAGCGTTGCCGTCGACCTCGACCCGCTGCATGTCCCGATCGACCTGCTCGCCGATGATCGCGAGTCGGCCGTCCACGGTCACCCGGCCGGCCCTGATCAAATCCTCGCCGCCGCGTCGCGACGCGAGCCCCGCCGCCGCGATGACCTTCTGGATCCGCTCGCGCGTCATCAGCCGGCCGCCCGGGTGCCCTTGCTGTCGGCCCCGTCACCTCTCGCCGCGTCGGCGTCGTCCGCCTCGGAGAAGAGGCGCTCGGCGATGTGCGAATCGAGCGGAGGAAGCCCCTCCAGGCTGGTCAGCCCGAACCGTTCCAGGAAGTCGAAGCCTGTCCCGAAGAGGATCGGCCGGCCGGGCGCCTCGGAACGGCCCAGCTCCACGACCAAACGGCGATGCATGAGCGTCCGGAGCGTGTAGTCCGAGTCGACGCCGCGAATGCGCTCGATCGTGGCTCGGGTGCAGGGCTGGCGGTAGGCAACGATCGCCAGCGTCTCCAACGAGGGCGTAGAAAGCCTCGGCGCATCAGCCCCGACGTAGCGGGCGATCAGCGCCCCGGCCTCGGTCGCGGTCGCCAGCTCGACGCGCTCGCCCGACTCCACGAGCCTGATGCCGCGCTCGGCCAGCGCGACCTGGAGATCGCCGATCCGGGCGTCGACGGTCTCGCGGTCCACCCCGGCGAGCTGCGCGATCTCGGACCGCGACAGCGGCCGCTCCGCCACGAAGAGAAGCGCTTCCAGCTGGGCCTCGGTCAGCAATCCCGGTTGCGTCTCCGGCGTCGAGGCCTCAGGGAGCTCGTCGTCGCTGGTTTGCGTCTCGTCGATCTCTGGGCTCAAGCGAAGGACTCCATGCTCTCGCCTATCTCAGATTCGGTGTCGGTGATCTCGGTGGCGCGGCGGGCGACGATCGGCCCCCATGGCTCGGCCTGCTCCAGGGTGATCTCGCGCCGTTTCGACAACTCCAGCATGGCCAGGAAGGTGACGGCCACGACGACTCTATCGCGCACGCCGCCGAGCAGCTCCTGCAGGACGATCGTATCCGAGCCGCGCAGTGCCGCCAGGATGACCGCCGTTCTCTCGGCCAGGGTGATCGACCGGCCCACGATCTCGGGCGGTGGAGGGGCGACTGGTACCACGGTGGCCAGCCGAGACAATGCCGCGGCCAGAACGCTCGGCGGAAGAGGCGGCCTCTCAGGCGGCCTGGCTCCGGCCCGGCCTGCGACCGCGGCGACCTCCGCATCGCGGCGGAAGAGGCGGTAGACGCCTATGCGCTCGCCCAGCGCCAGGCCGGCATCGCGGTAGCGGCGGTATTCGAGGAGCCTGGCCCGCAGTTCCGCCTCCGGGTCCGGCTCGTCGTCGAGGGGGACGGCCGCCGTCTTCGGCGGTCGCGGCAGAATCGCCCGGCTCTTGATCAGGATCAGCTGGGCGGCCACGGCCACGAAGGCCGAGACGCTGCCGAGGCGGTCACCCTCCAGGGTTGCCAGGGCATCGAGGTAGGCCTCCGCCAGGCCGCCGAGAGGTACGGTCAGGACGTCCAGCTGGCGAGCCTCGATGACGGCCAGGAGAAGGGCCAGCGGCCCGTCGAAGGCTTCCAGGCGAACGTGGGTAACGCTCTCGACACGCCCCGCGTCGAAGTCGACCTCGGGCGCAGCGCCCGGTCTCGGCATGACGCCGATCCGGCCGTTCGGGCCCGACGGACCGCGGTTCGGCGCGATCGGCCGCATCAGTTGGCCTCGTCGGCAGCGAGCAGCAGCCGTGCGGCGTCGTCCGTAGGTGTCTCCTGGTTCCGTATGAATTCGGTCGTCCGAGCGGTGCAGCCGGCCGCCGAGGCCAGATCCGCCGAACGCCTTGCATGGTCGCGCAATGCGGCGAGTCCCGCCCGGAATGTCGGCAGGTGGCTGCTCGCCCGCCAGATCCAGGCCCCGTAGCGCCCGCCGAGAGACCAGACGACACGATGTACCAGCCGCACACGCCTCCCTTTGCCGCAGTCGTGGAGAAGCCCCGCGACGAGGAGGTCGTGATCGGCAGCACCGGACGAACGCAGGTCCGCGACGACGTCCAGCCCATGGCGCTGGTCCGGCCGGGGCATGCCGTCGAAGAGGGCCCTCTGGGCGGGCGTCAGCCAGGCGTCCAGGTCGAGCCGCTCATCGGAGGTGACGGTGGGATGGAAGTAGATCCACGTCCGCCGAATCCTGGCCGACCACCAACCGCGTGCCAAGGTATGTGGCTAGCTGAGCGGTACGCCGATGAGGAAGCTTACGATCGGCGTCGCGATCGGGCTGATGAGCCGGCCGGCCAGCACCACGATGACGATCAGCATCACGAGACCGTACTGGTTCATGAAGTTGCGCAGATCGTGGGCAGTCCGCGGGCTCACCAGGTCCAGCAGGACGTGCGAGCCGTCGAGCGGTGGGATCGGAATAAGGTTGAACAGCATGAGGACGACGTTGAGCCAGACGCCCATGTAGAAGACGAGCTGGACCATGTTCGCGACCGAGAGGTTGTTCGGCACGATATCGTTGGCCCACAGGATGCGGAACCCGATCCCGCAGACCGCGGCCAGCGCCAGGTTCGAGAGTGGCCCCGCCGCGGCGACGATCGAGTCGGCGTACCGGCCACGCAGGTTGTAGGGATTCACCGGGGTCGGCTTGGCCCACCCAAAACCGATCGTCGTCCCGTTGGAGAGAACACCCAGCAGGACGCTGAAGATCAGCAGACCGCCGCCGATGGGATCGAAATGCCTGATGGGGTCCAGACTGACCCGCCCGAACAGCTTGGCCGTCCCGTCGCCGAGCTTCCACGCGCTGAAGGCATGCGCACACTCATGCACCGGACCGCTGATCAGCAGGAACATGCCGACCCATATGACCGCTTCGGCGAGACGCTCCGAATTCAACTGGACCCTCGTTTCCGTGAGATGCAGACGAGGCGGACGCCGCGACGAGCGTGGCGTCCGCCTTTATGGACCCGCCTAGATTCGGCCGAGAATCTCGGCCTTCTTCTTCTCGTACTCGGCCTGGGTGATCGCGCCCTTGTCGCGCAGGTCCGCCAGCTGGGCCAGAGTAGCCGCCGCGTCGCCGCCGCCCGACGCTCTCGGCGCGGCAGCCGGGGTGGCGGCCGATCCGCGGTATCCGTCCTCGAGGGCATTCTTGGCGTTCAGCATCGCCTTCTTGAAGTCCACCACGTTGGAGAGCATCTGGTAGCGATCGATGGCCTCCTCGTTGGCGGTCAGGATCTCGAGGTCGCCGTAGTGGAGCATGCGGGCCAGCAGGCCCTGCTTGAGAACGGCGTCGTTGATCTTGTCCAGTGAGCTATCGCCGCTCTTCTTGTCGAGCAAGCCCTCGACCTTGAGCACGCGGCGATTCGTGATGAGGTACTCCTCGGACTTCCACGTGAAGTAGACGATCCCGATCCAGACCAGGCCGATCAGCGCCACCAGAACCCCGGCGTACGCGATCAGCTGCGACCAGTGGAGCACCTGGTGCTCGAGGAGGGCGAGCACGATACCTGCCAGCAAGAGCAGCAGACCGTTGCGAGAGTCCGAAACAGGCGCCAGCCAGACTTGCCTGGCCCGGTAGAGAACATGCTCGTCCTTCGCCAGCAATGAATCCGCGTAGCTCATCCTCATCTCCTTCGGCGCCCGCCCATCTGCGGGCAACTCCTTCTTAGTCAAGCCCGTGGATGGGCACGAGCATATACGTCTTTGATCCGTTCGCCAGTCAGATGTGTGTACAACTGTGTCGTGTTGATGCTCGCATGTCCAAGCAACTCCTGGACGATGCGCAGGTCGGCACCACCCTCGAGCAGATGCGTGGCAAACGAGTGGCGCAGGGTGTGAGGGCTGATGCCGTCCTTCAGTCCGGCCGACCGGGCCGCGGAGACAAGCATCTCCCAGGCCCGGCGCCGATCCAGCCGATCCCCCCGTATCGACAGGAAGAGCGGCCCGCCGTGCCGGCTCTCGCCGTGCCACATCGCCAGCCAGCCCGGTCGAACCTCCGAGATGTAACGGCGAAGCCAGCCGACGGCTACTTCGCCGACCGGCACCTGGCGCTCCCGGTCGCCCTTGCCGATGACCCGGACCAGTGCCGAGTCCAGGTCGAGGTCGTCGCTGTCCAGCCCGACCGCCTCGGATACGCGCAACCCGCACGCATAAAGCAGCTCCAGCAGGGCCCGGTCCCGAATGCCGGCCGACGAGCCGTCTCCTCGCTCCGCGAGCAGGCGGTCGACCTCCTCCACGGTCAGCACTTCCGGCAGTAGGCGGGGCTGCCGGGGCAGGTCGAGGCGGCCGGCCAGGTCGGTCTCGATCAGCCCTTCCGCATAGCAGAACCGGTAGAAGCCCCGAATCGAGGCCGTCCTGCGGCGCAGCGTCGTGGGCCGAAGGACCGCCCGGCGGCCTCGGCCCGGGGAACCGAGCATGCTGAGGTAGTGGATCGGTGTCTCGGCCGAGGTATCCCAGGTCTCGGAGGCGCCGCGGCTCGCCGCGAAGTCCAGGAGGTCCGCGCGGTACGCGCCCAGGGTCGCCTCGGCGAGGCCTCGCTCCACGCGCAGGTAAGTCAGGAAGCCATCGATCGCGGCAGTGAGCCGGTCCTGTCGGCCCGTCGACTCGCCCGCCGCCGCGCCGCCCACTCTATTTGTCTCTGGTCGTGAGCCGCCAGGCGCCGGCGCGTTCCAGAAGCTCCTCCGCGCTCGCCCGGGCAGCGGCGCCGCCCTCCGCGCCGGCCAGCATCTGGGCAAGCTCGTCGATCCTCTCCGGCCCTTCCACTCGCCGCACCTCCGTCACGGTCCGGCCGTCCCGCTGGTGCTTCTCGATGCGGAACTGGGCGTCGGCGTATGCGGCTATCTGGCCGAGATGCGTAACACACAGGACCTGGTGGCTACGGGCCAGCTCCCACAACGAACGGCCGACCGGCTCCGCGCTGCGGCCGCCGATGCCGGTGTCGATCTCGTCGAAGACGAGCGTCGGCGTGTGGTCGGCCTCAGCCAGGATCTGCTTGATGGCCAGGGCCACGCGCGACAGCTCGCCGCCCGACGCGATGCGGGCCAGCGGCCGGGCCGGCTCGCCCGGGTTAGGGGCAATCAGAAACGCCACGGCATCCAACCCGGTACCGTCGAATGCGACGCGCTCCCCGGCCAGCTCCACTGAGGGTTCCGCGGGCCCCGCCGTTCTCCGAGTGACCGAGACAGAGAAGGCCGTCTGGCGGAAACCCAGGCCGCCGAGGGCGCCCTCGACGGCTCCCGCCAGCCCCGCGGCAGCGACCGCGCGGCCTCTTGAAAGCGACTCGCCGGCCCTGGCGACTTCCACCAGGAGGCGCGCCGCCTCGGCCTGCCGGATCTCGCGTGATGCGTCGAGGGCGCGCAGGCGGTCGGCCTCGGCCGCGGCCTTCTCGCCGTACTCGATCACCGCTTCCTCGGTCTCGCCGTACTTGCGTTCAAGCGAGTAGATGTGGGAGAGCCGCTCCTCCATCGCGGCCAGGGCCGCCGGGTCGTGTTCCACGCTCTCCGACAGGGCCCGGGCCTCGGCCGCGGCGTCCTCCAGCTCGGCGGCAAGACCCAACAGCCGCTCGGCAACGGGGCCGTACCGCTCGTCGACACGGGCCAGCTCGCGCGCCCGCTGGGCGGCCATCGCCAGCGCCTCCCGCGCGCCACTCCCCTCCCCGGCCAGCGCCTCGTGGATCTCGACGCTGCCGCGGGCGATCGTCTCGGCGTGCTGGGCCGCGGCGAGTCTCGCCCCGATCTCGGCCGCCTCGCCGGCCCGCAGCTTTGCCCCCGCGATCTCGCCGGCCTGGTGCTCCTGCAGCTCCAGACGCCGCGCCAGCTCGCGTGGATCGAGCGCCAGCTCGGCCAGGGCCGCCTGGTTCGCGCGCCACGCCTCGACGGCCGCGGCCATGGCCGCCCGCTCCCGTTCCAGCCGGCCGAAGGCATCGAGCAGTTCGCGCTGCCAGCGTTCGTCCAGCAATCGCTGCTGATCGTGCTGTCCGTGGATCTCGACCAGGCGCCCGGCCACCTCCGCGAGCCGAGCCGCCGTGGCGGCCTCGTCGTCTATCCGGGCCGTGGATCGGCCGGCAGCCGAAACCTCGCGGACGCAAATCAACGGCTCGGGCAGCCGGTCGAAGAGAGCCTCGACCCGCGCCGTTTCGGAGCCGTGGCGGACCAGCGACGTGTCCGCCCGCGCGCCTACCGCGAGGCCGAGGGCGTCGATCAGCAGGCTCTTGCCGGCGCCGGTCTCTCCGGTGAGGACATTGAGCCCCGGTTCGAAGGAGATTCGGAGTCGCTCGACCAGGGCGAGGTCGCGGACGCTCAGCTCCGCCAGCCGGCCGGCCGCCATCGGCGCAGCCGCGGACACGAGCTCGGGGGCCGCCGGCGCTGCCGGCTCTGCCTCGGGTCCGGGATCTCGATCCGGCGCCTCCCAGGCGCTCTCCGCCTCTGCCGTGTCCGTCATGAGGGCAGAAGCTCGGACTTCTGGCGCAGCAGATCCCAGAAGGGGACGGCGCCGCGCGGCTCGATCAGGCGGATCGGCCGGGTCATCTCGCACACAGAAACGACGTCGCCGATGGCCAGCCGCCGGTCCTCGCGGCCGTCCACGCTCATCAGGACGTCGTACGCGTCCACGATGCGGCAGCGGACCGTATGCCTGGGGCTCACGACGACGGAGCGGATCGCGGTTAGATAGCCCGCGATCGGCGTAACCACCAGGTTCCGGCTCGTGGGATCGACGATCGGCCCCCCGGCGGAGAACGAGTACCCGGTCGACCCGGTGGGGCTCGACACCACCAGGCCGTCCGCCGTGAAGGTGGCCAGATGCGAGGGCCCGATCTCTACTTCCAGGCGGCAGACGCGCGCCATCGAGCCCCGCGCGACGGCGATCTCGTTGAGGGCGAAGAAGGTCTCGCCGGCCTCGTCCCGGCCGCCGGGGTGGATCGTCGCCTCGAGGGCCATCCGATCTTCGAGCCGGAAGTCGCCCTCGACCAGCTGGCCCAGCACGGCCTCCAGCCCGCCCGTCTCGACCTTCGACAGGAAGCCGACCTTGCCGAGGTTCACGCCGAGCAGCGGCACGTCGACCTCCGCCACCGCGCGCGCCGCCCGCAGGAAGGTCCCGTCGCCGCCGAGAACGACGAGCGCCCCGGTGCCCGGCAGCTGCTCCACGAGGGCACTCAGCTCGCCGGCCGGCGCCGCCCAGTGCGCGATGCCGCGAAGCTGGCACCAGCCCTCCGCGCGTTCGCGCAGCTCCAGCGCCGCTTCCTTCGTCGGGTTGTAGGCGAAACCGATGCGATCGAGCTTCATGCGCCGGCCAGCTCCCCGAACTTGGCCACCCACTCCTGGGGCAGCGGATCCGGCTCGCCTTCCCCGGCCACGAATCCGGCCGGGACTTCCAGCTCGAGGAAGAACTCGCGGTTCCCGGCCGGTCCGGTCAGCGGCGAGGCGACGGCGTTGCGCAGCTTCAGCCCGATGCCGAGCGCGTACCGCGCGACCGTCTCGAGCGTCTGGCGGTGGACCTGCGGATCGCGTACGACCCCGTCGCGGACCTGCTTGCGGCCGGCCTCGAACTGCGGCTTGACCAGGCACACGATTCGCCCGCCCAGCGGCCCGAAGCACATCGCCACCGGGCCGAGGATCCGATCCAGCGAGATGAACGAGACGTCGACCACCGCCAGGTCCACCGGCGTCGGCAGGACGCCGGGACCCAGGCCGCGAGCGTTGGTCCGCTCCATCGAGACAACCCTGGGATCGTGGCGAAGGGCCTCGGCGAGCTGGCCGCGGCCCACGTCCACGGCATAGACCTTCGTAGCGTCGCGTTGGAGCAGCAGGTCCGTAAACCCGCCCGTCGACGATCCCACGTCGAGACAAACGAGGCCCACCGGCTCCACCCCGAAGACGTCCAGGGCGGCTCGCAACTTCAGGCCGCCACGGGAGACGAAGGGCGGCGGAGCCTCCACTTCGAGGGCGATCGTGGTCTCCACCAGGTCGCCGGGCTTTCGGTCGGTCCGAGAGGTCGCACCCTCACCTACGCGCACGTGGCCGCCGAGGATGAGGGCCTGGGCGCGGGTCCGGCTCTCGGTCAGACCGCGCTCAACGAGGAGCTGGTCGAGGCGCTGACGCGTCGGTCTGGCTACGGGCGAACTCATGGCATCAATCGTGTCACACCCGGCTCAACTTGTGCTGCGCGTCCCGGTCGGCCGGCGCCGGGCATTGATTACTCATGCCAGGATCGGCCGGCATCACGCCTTGGCCGGCCGCTCTCTTCGATTGAAGTCGTTACTCTCAGGAGGCGCGGGACTTCGGTCGCAACGACAGAGGAGCCGGGGACGCCTCGGGAACCGCCGGCCTGGCCCGCAATCGATCGAGCGTCTCGCGGATCTGCTCGGCGATGCCGGCGGCGTCCAGATTCAGCAAGCGGCGCAGCTGATCGACCGAGCCGTGCTCCACGAACCGATCTGCCGGAATGCCGATGATCCGGACGGCGACGTTGCGATAGACCGGGTCCGCCAGGCGGGCGGCCTCCACGACCTCGAGCACGGCCGATCCGAAGCCGCCGGTCACGACGCTCTCTTCGAGCGTGACCAGGAGCGTCTTCCCTCGGGCCGCGTCGAGGATCAGCTGGCGGTCGAGCGGCTTGGCAAAGCGGGCGTTGATGAGCCCGACCGACCAGCCTTCCGCCTCGAGCAGTTCGGCCGCCTGACGGCCTCGCTCGACGATCGGACCAAAGCCGACGATCAAGATGTCCCGGCCCTCGCGAAGGACCTCGCCCACGCCCACCTGCAGCGCCTTGGGCTTGACGGTCGGGACGCCGAACCCGGGGTCGCGCGGGTAGTGCAGCGCGAACGGGTGATCCTGGGCAAATGCCGTTCGCACCAGCGATCGAAGCTCCTGCTCGTCCTTGGGGCTGGCGATGACCATGCCCGGCAGCTGGAGCTGCGTCGGGAGCGTGAACATGCCCTGGTGGCTCGTGCCGTCCTCGCCGACCAGTCCGGCTCGGTCGACCGCGATCACGACCGGCAGGTCGTTCTGGCAGACGTCGTGGACTTCCTGGTCGAAGGCTCGCTGCAGGAACGTGGAATAGAGGGCCACTACGGGGCGTTCGCCGGCCAAAGCCATGCCCGCCGAAAGAGCCACGGCATGCTGCTCGGCGATGCCGACGTCGATGAATCGGTCCGGGAACTCGGCCTGGAAGAGATGCAGGCCGGTTCCGGTGGGCATGCCCGCGGTGACGGCCACGATCCGGCGGTCCACGCGGGCCAGGTCGATCAGCTCGCGGGCGAAGTGATAGGTGTAGTTGGGCGGCTTGCCGGCGGCCGCGGCACGGGCGGCATCCGAGGGCGTGCCCATGTCCGCCGATCCGGCCGAGGCATTGCCGTTGCCGGACGGCTCGACCGGCGTGTCGTCGGAGTGGCCCGGATGCGGCATGGCGCTCTCGAGCCGCGCCAGTGCCGGACCGCTGAGGGACTCGTGGACCGTGGCGTGAGGTTCGGCGGTGGGATGACCCGCCGCCAGCTCCGGCATCGGAGGCAGGGCGGCTCCGTGGAAGCCGATCTGGTCACGCTCGGCCGGCCTGTAGCCGCGGCCCTTCCTGGTGCGAACGTGGACCAGGACGGGGCCCTGCACCTCGAGGGCGGCGCGGAAGATGTGCTCCAGGCCGCGCCGGTTGTGGCCGGGGATCACGCCGAGATACGTGATCCCGAGGTCCTCGAACAGCTGTCCCGGCTGGGCGAAGTTGACGACCATGCGGCGGATCCGGCGCGAGAGCTTGAGGGCCGGCTGGCCGACGACCGGCAGCGACTCGACTATTCGGTCGTAGGCCGTCTTGCTCTGCTTCCAGGCGCTGGACAGCTTCAGCGTCGAGAAGTACTGGCTGAATGCCCCCACCGTGGGGCTGATCGACATGGCGTTGTCGTTCAGGACGATCAGGAGCTGCGTCTGGCGGTGGCCGATGTCGTTGAGCGCCTCGAGGGAGAGACCGCTGATCAAGGCCGCGTCGCCGACAACGACCGCGATCCGCTCCATCGAATGGCGCATGTCGCGGGCGGTAGCCAGACCCTGGGCGATCGACAGGCCAGTCCCGGCATGCCCGCCGTCGAACACGTCGTGCTCGGACTCCTGCCGGCGGGGGAAGCCACCGATGCCGTCGAGCTGGCGCAGCGTCCCAAAGCGGTCGTAGCGCCCGGTCAGCAGCTTGTGGGCGTATGCCTGGTGGCCGGTGTCCCAGACGATCTTGTCGCGGGGCGACTCCAGGACCCGGTGCAGCGCCAGCGTCAGCTCGACGACCCCGAGCGAGGATCCGAGGTGACCGCCGGTCTTCGCGACCGTCGAGATGATGCACTCGCGGATCTCCGACGCCAGCGAGTCGAGCTGGTCATCTGAGAGTCCGCGCAGGTCGTTCGGGCCCTGCAGCTTCGGCAGGATTGCCAATTTCGCGTGCTCCCGGCCGGATCCCCCATCCAGCTCTGCTATTCCAGGCCTTCCGAAAGGTCGACCTTCGCGGTGCCACTATTGTCTGGCGGGCAGTCTAGCGCTCCTGCGGGGAGGCGCTCGACGAAGCTACGGACGGCTTCGAGTGGCGAGCCGTGATTGTCTCACTCCTGGTCGGCGGCATCGGCGGCGCGTATCTCCGCCGCCTCCAGTGCCCCCGAGGAGCGCTCGAGGAGTCTCTGAACTCGCAGCTCGGCCTCTCCCAGCAGCCCGGCGCAGCGCTCGTGGAGAGCGACGCCACGCTCGTACAGGGCGATCGAACGCTCGAGCGACAGGCCGCCCTGCTCCAGCTCGGCGACGGTCCTCTGCAGCTCGGCCAGGGCATCGTCGAACGACAGGCCGGCAATCTCGACCGTCGCCTCGATGCCCGGCTGGTCACTCACCGTGGTTCTCCTCCCGGTCACGCTCTTCGATCGAACGATCGAGACGTCGCCCCAGCAGGATACCAAGCCGGATCGACACGGCAAACGCGGCGACGGCCACGACCACGAAACCGGCGGCAAGCAGGAGCGCCTCGATCACGGCTTCCGGCCTCCAGCCCGCTCTTCCTCCACTCTCGCTGCCAGCTCGCCCCGTGCGACCCGGATGGCGAGCAGCCCGCCGACGGGCGCCTCGGCCGGATCACGGACGACGGCACCGTCGACGTCGCGGCGCACGATCGCGTAGCCGCGGTCGAGCGTCGCCTGCGGGCCGAGGGCTGCCAGGGCCGCGGAGCTGCGGCCCAACGATGCCCTGAAGACCGCCAGGCGTGCATCCACGGCCGGTCCCAGACGTGCCGACAGGCCGGTATCGAGCGCCCGTCGTCGGGACACTTCGCCGCCGAGTCGGTGGGTCGCCCGGTCCAGGAGATAGCCAGCCCGCTCGCGGGCCGCGGCCAGCTGGGCGGCCGGCTGCAGCCGGTCCAGGGCCCGACTCTCGGCGGCCAGCTCGGCCCTGGCCCCCAGGAGGGTGGCGGCGACACGGGCGCGACCTCGGCGGGCGAGGTCTGCCACACCGGAGGCCACGTCGCCGCGGTCGGGAACGACCAGCTCCGCCGCGGCGGAGGGTGTGGGAGCTCGCACGTCCGCGGCAAAGTCGGCCAGGGTGACGTCCACCTCGTGACCGACGCCGCAGACGACCGGCACGGGATGGGCGACGACGGCCCGAACGACCCGTTCGTCGTTGAACGACCACAGGTCTTCCAGCGACCCGCCGCCGCGGGCCAGGATGACGACGGCAGGCGCATCGTCGGGCCGTCCCTCGGCCCGGCACTTCTCACCCCAGCGCGCCAGCCGGTCCAGCGCCGCCACGACGCTGGCTGCGGATCCCTCGCCCTGGACCTGGCACGGTGCGAGGACGACCTGGGCCAGCGGCCAGCGTCGGCCGATCACCTGGCAGATGTCGTGCCAGACGGCGCCGGTCGCGCTCGTCGCCACGCCGATCACCGCCGGCCTGGGCGGCAGCGGCCGCTTCCGGGCAGAGTCGAAGAGCCCCTCGGCCGCGAGCCGGGCCTTGAGCGCCTCGAACCGCAGGGCGAGATCTCCGAACCCGGCCGGCTGGACCGCCGAGACGTATAGCTGGTAGACGCCCTGGGCCTCGAAGAGATCGACGCGACCGTGGGCGACCACTCGCAGGCCGGTGCGCGCCTCGAACGGCGAGGCCAGGCGATCGTCCCGGAAGAAGACGCAGGCTAGCTGGCTGCGGTCGTCCTTCAGGGTGAAGTAGCAGTGCCCTGCCGACGAGATCGTGACGCGCCCGACTTCGCCCTCCACCCAGACATCGCGCAGGCCCGGGTCGGAGCGAACGGCATCCCGGACGGCGCGCGTGACTTCGCTGACCCCCAGGATTCGGAGCGCGAAGGCGGGGCTCGACGGCGCCGGCGTCGGCGGAAACTCGGCGCCGGACTCAATCGGCGCAAGCGCGGGCGCCGGTGCCGGCCCCACCGCCGGGGTTGTCGCCGGCGCCGCCAGCGTCTTCGCTGGCGCGTCGTCGATGGCGTCCCAGGACGGCAGGGCCCAGTCGGGCGGTTCGCTCTTGCCGGCGGGCTCCCTGCGACCCCGCTGCTCCACGCCCGGATCTTCGGGCGGCAGGGCGTCCCACAGCCGATCGCTATCCGGCGGACCCTTGCGGTTCAACGAGGCGCCTCCCGGCGGACGACGGACTGCGCCGGCCGCCCGGTGATCACAGCCTGGTCTGGTACTCGCCGGTGCGCGTGTCGACGCGGATGGTGTCGCCCTCGTTGACGAAGATCGGGACCTGTATCACCAGTCCCGTTTCCAGCGTGGCCGGCTTTCGGGCGCCGGACTGCGTGTCGCCGGCGAAACCGGGCTCGGTCTCGACCACCTTCAGGTCGACCGTGACGGGCAGCTCGACGCCGATCGTCTCGCCTTCGTAGCTGGTCCGGTCGAGCAGCATGCCATCCTTGAGATAGTTCACGGCATCGTCGAGCTGCTCGCGGCTGACGCTGAACTGCTCGTAGCTCTCGGTCTCCATGAAGTGGAAGTCGTCGCCGTCCTGGTACATGAACTGGATCTGACGGTGATCCAGCTGGGCGCGCGGCCACTTGTCGCCCGCCTGGAAGGAGCGCTCGACTGTCCCCCCACGCTTGACGTTGCGGAGCTTGATGCGGACCTGGGCCGAGCCTCGCCCGATCTTCAGGTGGTGGTAGTCCAGGATCTGCCACAGGTCGCCATCGAGCTCGATGACCACACCCTTGCGCAGGTCGCTTGTCGAAATCATGGTGGCGGAGGGCTCCTCAGGATGACGGCCGGCTCCCGGCCGGCCTATTCGGCTCGATTGTACAGGGCGGCCGGTCCGCTCCCGTCCGGCTATCGAGTCGCGCGGCCGCGGTCACGCAAGGATTCGATCCGGTCGAGCAGTTGCGTCGCCGTGTAGGGCTTGCCGAGGTTCTGGACCTCGGGATACAACGAGGCACGCTCCGAGACCATCTACTCGTTGTAGCCCGAGGCGTACACGACCGGCAACCCGGGCCGCCGCACCACCAACCGCTCGGCCAGCTCGCGCCCGCTCATGCCGGGCATCACCACGTGGAACTATGAGGAAAGTGTCAGCGTCGGCAGCGATGATCTCGATCGGTGGCCGATGGACGAAGGCGTCGGCGCCGGTCCCGGCCTCCTTGGAGATGGGTCGTGAAGCTGTTGGGTGAACTGGCTCGTCGGCCAAATCCGATCCTCCCGGCGCTTGCCGGTCGCGTCCCCAGTCTTCGGAGTCTAGCGGAACGGCCCGGAAGGTCGCGCCGACGATACCGCGGGCCCGTCGGGTTCGGTGATCAGACGCCGACGACGAGGGCCTCGCGGGGGAATCCGGTCAGGCGCTCGAGATCACGGCGGGTCCGATCGAAGAGCACCAGGTCCTCGATGCGGACCCCGGTCTCGTGGTCGAGGTAGATCCCCGGCTCGACGCTGAAGACGGTCGGGCTCGGCAGCGGATCATCCGACGAGGCCCGGCTCAGCGAGGGCAGCTCGTGAGTGGCCAGGCCGATGCCGTGGCCGGTGCCGTGGCCGAAATGCTCGCCGTGGCCCGCTGCCTCGATGACCTCCCTGGCGGCGGCGTCGACGGCCTTGCCGCTCGGGGCCGGGCCGCCGGCCCGCAGCGCCTTCCGCAACAACTCCATGGACGCGGCCTGTGCAGCGGCTACCGTGTCGTAGATCTCCAGGTCACGCGCGCTCGGCGGGCCGACGAAAAGGGTCCGCGTCATGTCGCTGCGATAGCCATCCACCATCGCCCCGAAGTCGAAGAGGAGAACCTGTTCGAGTAGGACCTCGCGCTCCGACGGCGAACCGTGCGGCAAGGCGGCGTTCGGACCGGTCAGGCACGCAACGCCGAAGGCCAGGGCATCGGCGCCGCAGGTGCGCATCTCCCACTCCAGCGCCAGCGCCAGCTCGTGTTCGGTCTGGCCGGGCTTGATACGGCGGACGATGGCGGCAAGCGCCCGATCCGCGACCGCACAGGCGGACCTGATGCGCTCGATCTCGGACGGCTCCTTGACGGCTCGATCGGCCTCGATCCAGCCGGCGGCCTCGATCATCTCTACTGCCGGCGCGGCGAGTGCCAGCTGCCCCCATAGGCGATGGCTGACCGCCTCCGATTCCAGCGCGACTCGCCGGGCTCCGAGGCTGCCGAGCAGCTCCGGCCACTTCGCCGCGAGGTCGTACGTTGTGGCTTCTATCCTGGCACCGGGAGCCTGGGCTTCGGCCTGGAGCCGGTAGCGGGTGTCGGCAAGGACGACAACCTCATCCGCCGAGATGAGGAACTTGCCGGAATGACCCGCAACTCGGTCCTCTCCGTCCTCGAGGGCAAAGCCGGTCAGGTAGCGCATGTGCTCGGGCCGAACGCCGAAGTAGGCGTCGATGCTATCGGCGGCCATCCGCGCCCTCAACCGGGACAGGCGGGCCGGCCTCGCGTCCGCGTCGGCCGCGGCCCATCGCGCCCGATCGGCCTCGCTGGGCGGAGCCGGAAAGTCGGCCGGATGTGGCAGCGTCCGAACGAGGTCAGTCATGCCGATATGTTAGACCCGCCGTCAGGCCCGCGGCCCGGCACGGCTACTTGACATAGCCGTACTTCTTGAGGTTCGCGTTCTGCTCGGCCGCGGTCTTGGCGAAAGCGTGAGTGCCGCTGCCGTCGTTCTTGGCCAGAAAGTACAGGTAGCCGTCGGTCGTGTCCGGTGTCATGGCCGCGACCAGCGAGGCGGCGCTCGGCGAGCAGATAGGGTTGGGCGGCAGGCCGGCGTGGTGGTAGGTGTTGAAGGCCGCCAGGCTGCCCGGGAAGACGACCTGGCTGAGGGAGCCCGTCGCCTTGATCGGGTTCCAGAACGTGTAGCCGACCCACGTGCTGATCGGGTTGGATTGCAGCCAGACGCCGTCGTTGGCGTAGTTGAGGGTCGGATCGGCATCCAGGAGCCCGGTCGGCCACATCTTCGGGTTGAGGCGATTCAAGTACACGCCGGCGATCAAGGCCCGGTCATCGTCGACCTTGGCCTCGGTCTCCACGAGCGACGCGATCTGGACCTTCTGGTAGATCTGGTCCGGCGGCAGCTTCAGTAGATCCGGCGGGACGTGGCTGGCGAACGCATCCAGGAGCATCGTGATGAGCTCGTCCGGCGAGGCGTTCGGGGCTATGTCGTACGTGGCCGGGAACAGGAACCCCTCGAGCGAACCGCCCTCCGGCAACTTGAGCCACGGGTAATTGGCCACAAGCTCGGCAGGCGGGTGCATGGCCAGCTCGTAGAACTGGCTGACGTTCATTTGCAGTGGCGCGGATGGATCGTCGGGGTTGGCCTCCTTGTATTCCATCAGCGCGACCATCTGCTCGATCCGCAGACCCTCGCGGAAGGTCAGCTTGACCAGGGACGGCGGGACCGGGGGCGTGGTCAGGGCGACGATCATCCGGTCGACCGTCATGGATTTCGAGACCAGGTGCCGGCCCACCTGGAACTGCTCGGTAACTCCCTTCGAGATGGCCTCGTAGACGAACGCTCGCGGATCCTTGATCAGGCCCGCCTGCAGGAGCTGGTCGGCGATGTCACGCGGAGTCGCGCCGGACGCGATCACCACGACGACACCCTTTGTGTCGGCCGCGTTGACGGGTTCGCTGATGCTCGACCACAGGGCTCCCCTGACCACGTCCGAGACGAACGGCAGGCTCAGGGCAGTTGGGTTCTCCGCCGCCCAGTCGACGATGCCGTTGACGACAATCGGCCGGGCCACGTAGTAGAGGCCGCCGACGACGATGCCCCCCACGAGCGCGGCAAAGAGGGCAAACCGGAGGAAGTGCCGTGGACCGCCCGAGCGCGCCCTCCGGTAGTTCCGATGCGTCTCCTGCATCGCCGGCCGCCGGCCCTTTGCCACTTCCTCGGGATCAGGCGGAATGTAGTCGTCCCAGCCCGTGTCCAGGATGCGACGCGCCTGATCCCCCTGGCCGCCGCCAGTTGCGTCGGCCCTGGGCTTGTACCTGCCGCGCTGCGTCATGAGGGTCTGCGCTCCGCGTCTTCATCAGTCATGGCGTCCAGATCATCCTGCAAGATCAGCGCTGCTGCCTCCCGGTCGACGCGGGCTCGATGAGCCTCGCGCTGCGCAGGGCTCGGCGGCCCGCCCGAGCGTCCACGCCCGGGAGTCCCGACGCGGCGCTCGGCTCGTTCGCTGGTCAGGCGTTCGTCCCGAAGCCGCAAGGGTAGTCCCGTTGCCGCCGCGACGGCTTCGGCCCACTCTCTCGTGATGGTGGCCTGATGGCCTTCGGCCCCGTCCATGTCGAGCGGTAGGCCCACGACCAGCGCCCCGGCGCCCTGCTCCGCCGCAAGCCGGGCGATCGCGGCGGCGTCCGCCGCGACGTTCTTGCCACGGCTCAAAGTGGCGAAGGGCGCAGCCGTCCGAGCCTCCAGGTCGCCCAGCGCCACGCCGACGCGGCGCTCGCCGAGGTCGATACCGAGGACGCGTCGCGAGCGACTCGCGGCCCGATCTCCGTGGACCGGCATCAGGTCGGAGTGGGGCTGGCCGAAGGACCGACCGACGGCGTGTCCGATGGTGAAGGCGACGGCGCAGGCGTCGGGGTCTCCGTCGGGCTGGGACTGGACGACGCCGATGCAGGTGGTGACGGCGAAGCCGCAGGCGATGACCCCGCCGGCGTCCGAGGCACGGTCGTCGGGCGCTTCGTAGTTCTCGGTTCGCCGCCCGCCGACTGACTGGCGCTCGGCTGCACGGTCGGGGCGATCACCTGCAGGTCTATTCGGAAGTCGAAGCTGGGCATCGTCGACGACCAGTCCGGCGAAACGGAGATATCGACCTGCCCGTACTGCGAAAGGTAGGATCGCGCTTCGTCGAGCGACTTGCCGAGAACCGCGGCCTTGAGCTGACCGACGTCCACGTCGGGCACCTCCACTGCCTGAACTGTGACGGGCACGACAAGGGCCGACCCCTGGGTGATCGTGGCGCCGACCTGCGTGGTCACGGAGCCCTCCACCAGCGCGTAGCCGGTCCGAACCGAGGCTCGAGCCCGTCGCTCGGCCAGTGCAACGACACTCGTCATGTCGGCCATCGTCGCGGTCCCGGTCGCCTGGCAGTCCAGCTGGAACGTTGCCGCACTCTGGTTCAGGAATCCCTGCGGGTCAGGGTTGCAGATTGCCACGCCGAGATGGGCGGATTCGGCGAACAGGTTCGACCCCGACGGAACGGCGGCCGGCGCCTTCAGGGCATCCTGGAGCCTGGCGTCAAGGGCGGCGAGAAGGGTCGTCTTCGCCCTGTCGATGTCGCCCTGCACGACCATCGGTGTCACAGTGTGAGCCCCGCCGGTCGTGGGGTTGGCATTCGTCACCGTTACTTGAGCGGCCACAAGGTCTGCGGGCAGCTTCACGATCCGGCCCGCCGGGACATTACCGGCAGAACCCTTCTGAACCGCCTGCACCGGAGCATCGACAGTCGTGCGGGTGGCGAATGGCGCCTTGGCCACCGTGACAGTCTTCGTCGTCACGAATGCGACGCCGCTGGTCGTGGAGATCTGCGTGCCGGCGATTATCGGCACGGCGAACACGGTGTTGATGCTCGTGAAGGTCACTGTGCCACTGGCCGCCGTGTCCACGACGTTCTGGCCGGTTGCGTCGAACGTGTCCGACGCCTCCACCGGAAAGGCCTTGTTCAACCCGGGAACCTTCAAGGCCTGGTCGTTGGCGGCGGCGATGCCCGGGTCGATGTTGACGCTCACCGTCATGGGCCCCAACGTCTCCTGGCGGAGGGTCACGACGACGGTGGCGCTCGGGTAGAAGAAGAAGGCGGTACCGGCCAGCACGGCGAGAACGAGCAGCGCGGCGCCGGCCACGAGAGGCCAGGAGATGCGGGGCCGCCCGGGCGAGTAAGTCACGGCCGGCGGACGGCCGGCGTATCGCGGCGCGCCCTGGCCGGCCGGACGGCCGGCCGCTCCTCCCGGGGCGACGGTCATGGCCAGCTCGTCGAGCGCGGCACCGGTCTCGAACGGCGGCATGCCGTGCGCTCTGCGGGCCGCGGCCGCCTCCGAACGTTCGTACTCGTTGACCGTGGCATAGACCGGCAGCTCCGCCGACCGAGCCACGGATTGAACCGAGGCATCGGCGGTGATGATGGCCAGGCGCTTGTTGCGCTGCCGGGCCTCGCGGGCGAGCAGGCGGAAGTTGATGCGGGAGGTGGCGACGCGCGAGCCTCCGGACAGCACGAGGGCGATCCGGCTATCCGAGGAATCGCGGATGCGAGCCGCTGCGGATGTGATCTCGTCATCGATGTCGAGGTAGTAGATCGCCATCGCTACATCTTCATCGCCCGGAGGACGCGCCGCAAAGCGACGTCCAGTGGGTCTTCGTTGGTCTGGAGCTCGATCGCCTGGTATGCCAGGCCGAGCGGGGTCACGTCCTGCTGATCCACGAGGAGCTTCGTTCCGTCCTTGATTCGGACGACCTGGTCCGGGGCCATCACGAGAATCTCGGGGGGACGGCTGAAGGCCAGGCGCTTCCAGAAGGCTTCACCGCGCAGAGTGGACGAGATCTCGGGGAGATGCGAGCCACCGCCGCAGAGGTAGATCCGCCCGGGCAGGAGGTCGCCTTCGGCCAGCTCGTCCAGCACCAGCTCCACCCCGGCGGCCCATATGGCCACGTCGTCGGCGACGATCCGGGCTACCTCGGGGCGCCTGTCGGCGAGGATGCCGCGGGCGTAGTCGAGCTTCATCTCCTCGGCCCGCGGGAAGGGCAGGTCCATCCGGTCCGCGATGGACTTGGTGAAGGCCCGGCCTCCGAGCGCGAACATGCGCGTCCCCTCGATGCCGCCATGTCTGACCAGGGCCACGTCCGTAGTGCCACCGCCGATGTCGATGAAGAGGGCGCCTGATTGCAGGACCTGCTCGTTGGCGAGGACGCGAGCGACCGCGTAGGGCTCGGCGACGATCTCCAGGAGTTCCAGCTCCAGCTGCTGGGCCACGCTCTGCAGGGCGCCCAGGTGAACCAGCGGAGCGAAGGCGTTGAAGACGCTGATCTTGACGTGGCGGCCCCGGAAGCCGACCGGGTTCGTGACCGGGTAGCCGTCTATCTGGGCGCCCGTGACGGCCGCGTGGACCAGGCGGACGTCCACCTGCGGCAGACCAGTCTCCCAGGTGATCGCCCGCTCGGCTTCGCGAAGGGCGGTGCGCTGCACGGCGTCGATCAGCTTCTGCAGCTCGATGTCCGTGATCTGGCTGTCGGCGCGCTTGCGTTCCTGGGACTGGGAAGTGGTGAAGCCCTTGACCAGCTCGCCGGCGATGCCGATGACGCACTGAGTCGGCCGGAAGCCGGCCATCTCCTCGGCCTCCTGGAGCGCGACCGAGCAGTTGTCGACCACGGCGTTGATGTCTGTGACCGTGCCCGACTGCATGTGGGCAAGACCCTGGCGCTTCCGCCCGACGCCGCGGACGGTGCCCATGCCGAGATCGTCGATCTCGAAGACGAGTGCCTTGACGAACTCGGTCCCGACGTCCAGGGCCGTGCAGGCAGCGAGGGCCGATTCCTCCTCGCGGCCCCAGATCCTGCGCCAGAACGCCACGGCCGCTCCCCTAGCTGTCGGCTACTTACCTGCGGTTCTAAGTGTATCCGCGATTGCGGCCATCGCCGCTGGAATGCCATCGCGTCGCGTGCCCATGCCCTGTGCCATCTCCGGGCGGCCGCCACCGCGGCCTTCCATCGACTGCATCGCGACCTTGACGAGTTGACCAGCCGAAATGCCACGCTCGATGAGGTCCGGGCTGACGGTCACGAAGATTTGCGGCGACTCGGCATCGAAGGCGACGGCGATCACGCCCGAGCCCAGCGCGGCGCGAATCTCCTTGACGAAGCCCTTCCACTGCTCCGGCGAATCGAACGAGCCGGCATGGGCGACGAGCTTGACGCCCGGCGCCGGTTCGGCGGCCCGGGCCACGACTTCGGCCGCTTTGGGCAGGCCGCCGCCGCCCGCGCGCAGCCGGCGGCGAGTCTCCTTAAGCCCTTCCTGCAGGGCTGCCACGCGCTCGGGGACGGCCTCGACAGAAGCGGCGCCAACTGCATCGGCAACCCGGTCGAGGACGGCAAGCCGCTCGCGCAACAGGGCGTCCGCACCGTCTCCGGTCACGGCCTCGATCCGGCGCGTGCCGGCGCCGATGCTAGATCGGAA
>Ga0209777_10001361_pt1 | contig 35741 bp, 30 predicted proteins | sample FrelakmetHBP12HB_FD_187147 | JGI IMG/M metagenome (GOLD analysis project Ga0209777, IMG submission 187147) | Freshwater lake sediment microbial communities from the University of Notre Dame, USA, for methane emissions studies -HBP12 HB (SPAdes)... | ecosystem: Environmental > Aquatic >...
AGGGGCGCACGGCAGTGCGCCCGCCGACCTGTCGTTTCACTCAATGTTAATGCGGGTCGCCGCAAGGGCGACCCCTACACAATATACGGCGTACTTCGTCTTGTATGCACAAGGTGTAACTTGTGGGACAACCTCAGGATTCCTGCCGGCGCGCTCAATCGGATTCAGGACGATGTCGCGACTAAAGTCGCTCCTGCAATTCCGGAACAATTCCACCCTTCCCGCTGTTGTATCTCTTGACAACGATTGATCTAACAACGGAACTGGAGTCGGAATACAATATGTAAAAACGCAGACGACATATTTCCGACCCAGTTCTTCGTCTTCTGTCTCTGAACGGCTAAGCGATTATATGACAGCGGGTTGACCTGCGGAGACCATGGAAAATCAGACCTGATCGAAAGATTCACTTGCCAGCCAGAGTTATTCGGAGTATACTATTTGGTTAATGTGATTGAGTTTAGGAGTATGATTCAAGTGAAACCAGAGATTCATCCTAAGTATGTCAAAGTGAAGGTCAAATGCGCCTGCGGGAACGAGTTTGAGACTCGCTCCACCCATGCCAAAGACCTTTCCATGGACATCTGTTCGAATTGTCATCCGTTTTTTACCGGAAAGCAGAAACTAATCGACACGGCCGGTCGCGTGGATAGATTCCGACGCAAGTACGCTAAGAAGAATCCGATCAAGGCTGAAGGAGAAGCTGCAGAGCAGCCCAAGGCCGATAGTTAGCTTTGAGAATAGACCCAATGGCAGGAGTGGCGCAAGCTTCCCCTGCCGTTTTGTATTTGGGCAAGAACGCAGGCCAAGAACGCTGCCGTAATTGAGTTTGTGACATGCCCCGCGCTCATGATGCATAAGTAGATTGCCAGACAAGAATAGAGGGACAATCAGAGGACACATGTCAGATTTTCAGGTTGGTGGTCAGGCGGTTATAGAAGGCGTGATGATCCGATCCGAGACGCACGTTGCAACTGCGGTGCGCCGGGCGGACAAGACGATATTGGTCAAGACAAGACCATACGTCCCGCTTGCCAAGCGTGTGAAAGTGTTCTCCTGGCCCGTCCTGCGCGGATTTGTGGCGCTTTTCGAAATGATGGGCATCGGCATTTCCTCGCTGAATTTCTCCGCCGAGACCGCCGGTCAGGATTTTGATCTCCAGAATGGCAAAGAGATCACCGAAACCAAATCGAACACGTTCCTATTGATTCTGAGCGTCGTCTTCGCCCTCGGTGTCGGTGTTGCCTTCTTTTTCTTTCTACCGCTTTGGATCACGTCGCTGTTTGGCGTTCAGAAGGATGCTCTCTTGTTTAATCTGGTTGCGGGGGGAATCCGGGTAACGATGTTCGTCACATATGCCTGGATTCTGACCCTATTCAAAGATTTCCGGCGCATTTTTGAGTACCATGGCGCCGAGCACAAGACGATCTGGGCCTATGAAAAGAAAGAGGAAGTCACGGTAGAGAATGCGAGCAAGTACACGACGCTTCATCCTCGTTGCGGAACTTCATTTATCTTGATCGTCGCGCTTTTCGCCATCCTCGTTTTTGCCATTGCTGATACGATTTACCAGCTTTATGCCGGTCACCCGCCGCAACTGTTCGTGCGCTTCGGAGTTCACTTGGCACTGTTGCCGCTGGTTTCGGGGGGATCATACGAATTATTGAAGCTTTCCGGAAGGACGCGTGATAACCGCATCACCAAGTTCATGATTAAGCCGGGACTCTGGCTGCAACTAATCACCACGAAAGAGCCGAGCGCTGACCAACTCGAAGTCGCAGTAGTCGCAGTGCGCGCGTCGCTGAGTCTGCCGCAGAATGTCGAAGTGCGGGAGTTGGCCGATGCTTGATTTCGTCAAATCCGTCGAAGACAAGCTGGACAAACTCTCGCAGGAATTGTCCGATCCCAAGGTGATCTCCGACAATCGTCTGTTCACCAAGCTTTCCAGAGAACACAAAGACCTGACCGAGGTGGTTACAGTCGGACAGAAATATCGCAAGCTGTTGACCACAATTGACGAAGCGCGCAAGATCATCGCTGATGCAAACGACCCGGAGTTGATGCCACTGGCAGAGCAGGAGCTACAGCAGGCCGAGACCGAGTTGGAACCGATCGAGACCAAGCTCAAGCTATTGTTGTTGCCGCGCGATCCGAACGACGCTAAGAATGTTATTGTCGAAATCCGCGCAGGTACCGGTGGTGAGGAAGCGGGCTTGTTTGTGGCTGATTTATTTCGAATGTATTCGCGCTATGCCGATACCCGGGGCTTCAAGATTGATCTCCTTAGCTCCAACCCGACAGGCATCGGCGGTCTCAAGGAAATCATTTTCTCGGTGTCAGGCGAGAACGTCTTTTCGGATCTGAAATATGAATCGGGCGTACATCGCGTGCAGCGCGTTCCCGCAACCGAGGCCTCAGGTAGAATCCACACCTCGGCGGCATCAGTAGCCGTGTTGCCGGAAGCTGACGAAGTCGATATCGCCATCAGTCCCGAAGACCTGCGAATCGACGTGTTTCGTTCGTCGGGCCCGGGAGGTCAATCGGTCAATACGACCGACTCGGCGGTGCGAATCACCCATATTCCCACCGGAACCGTGGTGTCGTGTCAGGATGAAAAATCGCAGCTAAAGAACAAGAATAAGGCCATGAAGGTTCTCCGTGCGCGTTTACTTGACCATGCAGTGGCCGAGCAACAGGCGAAGATCGCCTCGGCGCGCAAGACGATGGTGGGATCCGGTGATCGGTCGGAAAAAATCCGCACCTATAATTACCCGCAAAATCGCGTCACCGACCATCGCATCAACCTGACGCTATACAAGCTTACCGACGTATTGGCAGGCGATCTGAGTGAATTCATTGCAACCCTGCATTCCAAAGATCAAGAGGAAAGACTCAAGAAGGCTGGAGAACTTGTGGAGGTGAATTGAAACTCGTCAAAGTATTTCTCTCCTTCCTGTTTACGCTGCTTCTTTTCTGGATTACGCCCCGATTTACCCAACAGACACAACAGCGAGATTATTTCGATTCCGAAGCTGAGCGGTTCCTGATCGACCACGATGCAATCTACCGACATTCTGTTGATGACGACCCGGAGGTCACCGCTTGGATAACCACACCTGCCGACACGTCATCCTATCTGCTTAAGCTGCTCTATCGAAATGAGACAGATACAAGCCATCTGGTCAAACTGATGGGTCGAGTCGCCGGAAGTTATGACCTGCATGCAACGACTCTCCCGCACCTGCTTAAGGGACAATCATACTATTATCATTTGGAGCTAACTACCAATGATGGAAGGCCGATCACGCGCATCCCGGAAGAACCGGGGCGGGAAATTCGACTCTATTTCGAAGGCGCGCCCGGACTAATTCTCTGGGTAGTTCATGTCGGGCTGATGTATCTCGCCGCAATGTACGGATTTCTTTCGTTCTTCGATGCGGTCACCCTGCATCGCGGCGAACGCAAGCTCGGCAAGCTATCACACAAAGTGCTCATGGTTGCTTTCTTCCTGCTCTTCGGTGGATTGGTGGCCGGTGCGTTAGTGTCGAAAAGCCGTTTCGGTTATTTCTGGGGCGGTTGGCCTATTGGAGCCAACGAAGCGCATAGTATGATCGAAATACTAATCATCTACTGGCTCGCATTACCGGTATTGTTCAAAGGTACCTTGTTTCGTTTCAAACCGGAAAAGAACATTGTCTCCGCCGGCGGCGCAGTCGTCTTGACTTTGATCGGTGTTCTATTTATGATAACCGTGTATCTGACTCAGGACCTGTTTGTGGGAATACCGTTGTGATCGAAAACGCTCGGCAGATCGTTGACTTGATGCGCAAGCTGACCGCAAAATCATGCGAACATGCGCACCTGCGAGTAGAGCAAATCGAATCCGAGCGGCTGTCGACGTCATCGCAGAAAACCAATCCTGTCGAGAAATCGGTGTCGACCGGCTATGCCGTGCGGGTTCTCAAGGACGGCTCCTGGGGATTTGCAGCTTCCTCCAAGTTTGATCCCGCCGAATACGAGCGAGTTATCAAGCTGGCCATCGCGATCGCCGACGCCTCGCGTAAAGTCAATAGTCACAAAGTCGAGTTTGTGGAGCCTTCGGTAGGAGAGAGGAAATACGAGACTCCTCTCAAATCTGATCCGTTTGCGCTCCCTTTCAAGGACAAGCTGGACCTCTTGCAACACTGGGAGAACTTGATCCACGCCAACTCCCAGATCAATTCCAGTTCAACCTTTCTTGATTTCCGTCGCCACACGAAACTGTTCTTCTCCAATTCCGGCAGCGCGATCGCGCAAGTACTGACCCACACCGGCGCCGGTGTGACTTGCGGAATTACCAAGAGCCGCCGCGAACGATATGAAAGATCGTTCCCGACTTCTTCCGGCCAGTTTGTCAGTGGCGGATTTGAAGCGATTGCGACATTCGGTATTGAAGACAAGATCGAGCAGTTGACAGCGGAAGCGGTCGCTCTGATGACTGCCGGCGAGTGTCCGTCCAAGACCACGACCATTATTCTGTCGCCCGATCTGGCATCGTTGCAGGTGCACGAATCGATCGGCCATCCGCTGGAACTCGATCGCGTCTTCGGCTCAGAGCGCAATTTCTCAGGTACCAGCTTTGCGACAATAGATAAATCGAACAAGCTGAAGTATGCATCTGACATCGTCACTGTTTACAGTGATCCGACGTATGCCAGCGGTCTGGCAACATACTTGTATGACGATGAAGGCGTTGCTGCAAGCCGCGTGCCGCTGATTCAGAACGGAATGCTGGTCGGCTATCTTAGCTCGTTCGAGACAGCTGCGCGCATCGGGCTACCATCCTCGGCAGCGGCGAGAGCTGACGGCTGGGGAAACATCCCGTTGGTGCGCATGACCAATCTTATTCTTGAACCGGGCAATCAGAAATTCGCCGACATGCTTGCCGAGGTTGATGACGGTATCTATATCGAAGGCGTCTCATCCTGGTCGATTGATGATAATCGCGAGAACTTTACACTGAGCGGCGAGGTCGGTTGGGAAATCAAAAATGGCAAGCTCGCAGGCATGATCAAGTCACCAAGTTACTCCGGCAACACCGTCCAATTTTGGAATAGTTGCGATTCGGTTGGCAGCAAGGATGAATGGGTTCTCTGGGGTACCCCGAACTGCGGCAAGGGCGAACCCGGGCAAAATGCACGCACGGCTCAGGGAACGGCCTATTTGCGATTCCGCAACGTGAAGGTGGGAGCATGATTTCCCAAGATCAAGCGCTGACACTTCTCAAGTCCGGACTCGCCGTTTCAACCGCAGACCAAACTGAATTGGTGCTGATCGGCGAAGACTTGAGCCTCACTCGCGTGGCCGAGTCGCAGATTCACCAGAACATGTATCGCTCCGATACCAACGTCTACGTACGAGCGATCAAGGACAAGCGAATCGGTATCGCTTCCACTGGTGACTTAAGCGCGGAAGCCGTCAAGCGTGCGGTGAAAGATGCCTGTGACATCAGTTTGCTGATGCCCATTGATGAGCAGTTTGTCTCGTTGCCGTCGTCACAACCCGTGGAAAAGACAAATACGTATTTCAAAGACACTGCCGAAAACTCCCCCCAGCAACGTGCCGATGCTGTCAAAAAGATCATCGAAAAATGTTCGAAGGCGGACCTTCAGGCTGCCGGAGCGTTTCGCAACTCCACTGAAACCGTCGCCGTACTGAACTCGCTCGGTGTCGAGCAGTTCAATGTCAGCACCAAAGCGGAGTTGTCGATGACCGTTACCGGCAATCGCGATAACGCCGGCTGGAGCATCGGATACGATCGCAGCGTCAAGAACATCAATGTTGATGCGCTGGCGGCAAATGCAATCGACAAAGCGCAGAGATCAGTCGACCCGGTTGCGTTCGAGTCTGGTCAGTATGTGGTGATTTTGGAGCCGGCTGCCGTCGGACAACTGCTCTTGTTTCTGGCCTTTATGGGTTTTGGCGGCAAGACACTATTCGAGAAACGATCCTTTATGTCCGGCAAAATCGGTGAGAAGATCTGCGGTGACAACATGACGATCACCGAAGATCCCTTCAATCCCCAGATGCTTGGTGTGCCGTTTGACTACGAGGGCGTGCCCCGCAGACGCGTTCCCTTAATCGAAAAGGGCATTGCGAAGGGGGGAGTCTATAACTCATATTACGCCAGCCTTGCAGGCGTCGAGTCAACCGGTCATGCTCTGCCAACGAACAATAGTTTCGGCCCCTATCCCAAGCACATGATTATGGATGCCGGCACGACGACACTGGCGGAAATGGTTAAGTCCACCGCGAAAGGTGTCTATATCACTCATTTCTGGTACGTCAATTACCTGAATCCTATGAAGACGATGGTTACAGGTACTACGCGTGACGGCACTTTCTTGATCGAGAACGGTATTGTCACGAAGCCGATCAAGAACATGCGGATCAGCCAGTCGATACTAGAAGCGTTCAGCAACGTAGATATGATCTCCAGTGAACGGAAACTCTACCCACAATACTCCGTGGTGATGCTCGTTCCGGCGCTGAAGGTCAACAATTTCACTCTCGAAACGACGGAAGGGTGATTATGCAACGACGTGACTTTCTCAAACACACGGCGGTAATTGGCGGTGCTGCCGTGATCGGCCTGCCGGATTTTCGGCATGTCACAAACAACGAAGAAGGTGATGACGCTACAGTGCCGAATTATACTCTCTTCGGGGTCAAACGCCTCGGCTGTGCATTGCCCCGTAATTATCATCATCAGGCCGATCCTTTTCCCGATCAAATCGCGCGACTGCTTAGCTAAGCTGCAGCCATGTCCCCAACACTGAAAGAGCTTCTTGATGAGGGGTACCGGCAGTTAAGAGATGCAGATATCGCGAATCCACGTTTGGCTGCGGAAATTATGCTGCGATTTCTTCTCGATCTCAGACGCGTTGACCTCTATCTGAAGGGAGCGATGCCGGTGTCGCCCGATACCGAGCGAGAATTCTTTCTTATGGTCGACCGTAAGCTGCGGCGCGAGCCGTTGCAGTACATCATCGGTGAGACCGAGTGGTTCGGAATTAAGCTTAAGTGTAATTCATCTGCGTTGGTACCGCGACCCGAGACGGAGATCGTTGTTGAACGTGCGCTCGAGTTGATCGCTAACCTGCAAGAACCATTGGTCGCCGACATCGGCACCGGTAGCGGCAACATCGCGATTGCCATCGCCCTCAGTCGAACCAATGCGCAGGTCGTAGCGACCGACATCAGTTCGGATGCGCTGTCACTTGCCCAAGAGAACGTCACTTACCACGGAGTAGAAGACCGTGTAGCGCTACGACTGGGTAACCTCTTTGAGCCGCTGGGACCGGATGCGGCATTCGACCTGATTATCTCCAACCCGCCGTATGTTCTGGAGTCCGAGTATGCTTCCCTGATGCCGGAAGTGTGCGACTACGAGCCACGGATAGCGCTCGTCGCTGGCGAAGACGGTCTTACCGTGATCCGATCACTGATCAGTGATGCTCATCTTCATCTCAAATCGGGCGGGTTACTTGTATTTGAGATCGGTGAGCAACAAGCCGCAGATGCTCGCCGATTGGCGGCGGAGTACGGGATGTACGATCTCCTTGATACAATCATCGATTACAATGACAAGCCCCGTGGAATCGTAGCCCGCAAACGCTAGCCCACGACTCAAATGGGCGGCACACATTTCCGGCGCCGTCAGGAATCCTTTTCTGACGACCTTGACTAGTGTGGTGTCCCTAACGCTTCTTTACGGCAGTAGTCCCCTAATCCGTCCTCCCTGCGAAAGCAGGGATCCAGGCTAATGTCAATACTGGATTCCCGCTTTCGGGACTGTTGAAAAAGCCCTGAGCATGTCATTCTGAGGAGCGCGAAGCGCGACGAAGAATCTCCAAGTTGTTGTAGGACAAGTGCGCTAGATTCTTCGCTCCGCTCAGAATGACAACCACCGAGGTTTTTCAACACTCCCTTTCGCGGGAATGACAATTCTTGAAGATTCCTCACACCTGTAAGGTTTTTTCTGTGACAGCACACTAGCTTGATGATCCGGCAGGAAAGGAGAGGTTGTCCCACAAGTGGGATTTCAGCGGCCAAACGAACGATTTGTCGTAGGGGCGCACGGCAGTGCGCCCACCGACCTGTTGTTTCACTCAATGTTCATGCTGGTCGCCGCAAGGGCGACGGCTACACGCTGTAGATCATGCAGGGTTTGTATGCCCAAAACATAACTTATGAGACAACCTCAGGATTCCTGACGGCGCTCTCGGATGACTTATTCAACAGTCCCGCTAGCCGACGACTCAAATGGGCGGCACGTTTTCCCGTATCACTTCCGAACGATTGCTACTGCAAGCGCGGAACAAAGCTCGGGAATCGTTGTTTAATACTGGAAAGCGATAACCATAATGGAGGAATAAAATGGCCTATACACTAATCACTTTGCCCTACGCTTATGATGCGCTGGAACCATTTATCGACAAGGAAACAATGGCGTTACATCATGGCAAACACCATCAGACCTATGTGAACAAACTTAACGAAGCGGTCGCCAACCATCCTGATCTACAGGCGAAGACTCCCGAAGAACTGGTAAAAAACCTTAACGCCGTTCCGGAATCGATCCGCAATGCCGTGCGAAACCATGGTGGCGGTGTCATCAACCACAACTTCTACTGGCAAATTATGAAGAAGGATGTGCCGTTTGGCGGCCCGATTGCGGACGCCATCAACGCCAAATTCGGCGGACTCGAGAAATTCAAAGAGCTGTTTACCAACGCCGCTACCGGCGTTTTTGGGTCCGGCTGGGCCTGGTTGGTAGGCGGAGGTGGGAATTTGGAAATCATCGGCACGCCGAATCAGGATTCACCACTGACGCAGGGCAAAGTACCGCTGCTCACGATTGACGTCTGGGAGCATGCCTACTATCTCAAGTACCAGAATCGCCGGCCTGAATATGTTAGCGCCTTCTTCAACCTGATCAATTGGGAACAGGTGAACAGAAACCTCCTCGCAGCCAAATAGTCCAGAACCCCAGCCGCGCAATTCGAATCACCCGGGCAGCCCTTTTGGCTGCCCCGTTGTTTTTCTGTGCAGTCTCAGCATCCCACACGATTTCTTCCTTGGAACCGGGAACATAATGTAATAATGGATTGTTTATGTCTATAACATAAGTCAAACAGCAGGCGTTAGCGCCTGTGCGGTCCCAAAGGCCGGGAAGGAAACCATAATGAAAAGACTCACATTACGTTGGACATTGTTGTTGGCTCTGTTGACGACGGCAGCCGTAGTTGGTTGCAGTGACAAGGGAACTAACAGTACGAGTAGTCCCGGCTCCACCGGTCCGGAACTGAGTTCGACGGTCCTGAGCACGGGCCAGACCTATTCGCATACCTTCAGCACCGTCGGAGTGTTCCATTACCACTGCGGAGTGCATCCGTCAATGCACGGTACGATTACGGTCAACGCGGGCGGCTCGGCTACGCAAGAACATGTCACAATTCAGAATTTTACTTTGCCGAGCATGACGGTCAACGTTGGTTCTACGGTGACTTGGACCAACAGCGACAGCGCTCCTCACTCGGTCATCTCAGACTAATGATTCTGCAGCCGAGGACGGGGCTCTGGACAACATTCACGATGTAAAGGATGACTCTGCTGATCTGGGACAAACCAGCAGAGTTAGCGGTTGCATTTTCAGGCGTCGTTGAAGAAGATTCAAGTCTTGACCCCGACCAAACCCACCGATAGCAACGCATATTCATCTGTCTTCGCGAAATCATACTCTTTGACATATTTGACTTCAACATTCGCGAAGCCGGCCTCTTTGAGCAGCGTCAGATAGCTGTCGAGATCAGCGGCGCCCGCCACACAGCCGGCCCATGCCTCGGCTGATTTGCGGATCTCCGAGGGCATCTCACCTCTCGTTGCCATGTCGGCAATCGCGAACTTACCCCCCGGCTTGAGCACCCGTCGGATTTCCCGATAGGCCTGTCGCTTGTCTGGAACCAGATTGATGACGCAATTGGAAATCACGAGGTCGAAGGAGTTGTCGGGAAAGGGCATGGCCTCGATTTCACCCTTCTCGAAGGTCACGTTTTCGAAGCCGCCGACAATGGCGTTATGACGCGCCTTTTCCAGCATAGCATCGGTCATGTCCAGTCCCACAACAGAGCCGAAATTCCCCACCTTCTTTGCCGCCAGAAATACGTCAACGCCGGCGCCGCTGCCAAGGTCAAGCACGCGCCAGCCCGGCTGAATTTCGATCAACGACAGTGGGTTTCCGCATCCGAGACCCAGTGATGAGCCCTCGGGGAGAGCTTCGACCTCTTTGCGGTCGTAACCATGCGAGAGATCAATAATGTTCTTGTTGACACCGCCACAGCACGAGGTAGCTTCGGCGCTACAGCAATTAATTTTTCCTTCCGCAACCTCGGCATATTTCTCTCTAACGAATTTCTTGATATCATCCTGCTCGAACATAAATCACTCCGCTTATCTGCACATCTATTCTCTTGACCACTGATTCCCGAAAGGCCGCAGCTTGCCGTCTATTCCATCCGCCGTGTAGCTGAGTTGTATGTCAGCGTGCGTCGACAATGCGCTCTTTCTCCATTGACCAGGCAGAACAGATCGTCGATCGCCATCGGTTCTCCGATCTTGAATCCTTGCCCGTATTTTACACCGATCATAGTCCCGTAGTTGCGTGCCATTGTCTCCAAATTCCAGAGATAGTCGCGCGTCTTAGGCTTTTCCGGATTCAGAAACTGCGACTCGTGCGCACTTAACGCCGCGATCCAGCCGTCAAATTGTTCGGTAATGTCGACGATGAAAGTCGGTGATTCTTCCACCGGCAGAAAGTAGTGAAACAGCGCCGACACGTGAAATGGTTCCCCCGCAATCGGCAGCTTCTTGAAGGTAGCATAGTAGCACGCGTTCACTGCAATACTGCCGGCGGCAAGATGATCGGCGTGCGCACCGCGCTTGCCATGTCCACCGCGCGGCCAGGGCGCCAAGAGCAGCGTCGGCTGGTACTTGCGGATCAGTCCCGCCACGATATTACGGTTCTCCGGCGTGTCGACCAGCCTCGTGTCACCAAGATCGAGAGTCTCCAACAGGTCCGTCTTCAAGATCTGTGCGGCCGTTAGAGATTCTCTGGCCCTGATTTCCGGCGTCCCTCCGGTGCCCATCTCTCCTTTTGTCAGATAAATGATGCCGGTGCGATAGCCCATCTGCGCCATCTTGAGCAGCACACCGCCGGTTCCGACTTCGACATCGTCGGGATGGGCGCCAACAGCGATCAGATCATAGCGATTTTCACTGTTCATCTTTTGCCTCAAACAAGAATGCCGAGCTTGCGGCTCGGCATTCCCGATTACTAATATTTTCCGTCTCGATCTCGCAGGTACTTGTTGTGGAATTTGAGTATGTACTCAAGTCGGTCATAGAGAAACGTACGAGATTGGGCATTAGCGCCTGCGTATATCGAGAACGTAGCCGACTGGTAGTTGATGCCTAATGAGGTCAGCTTCTGCTCGAACAACCGCGTTTGCTGATTGAACATGTTGACGTCGTGATCAGAAGTCTCAAAGTAGAGGTTCTGATTCGCTAGTGCGCTCTTATACGTTGCGTTATTAAGCCAACTATACATATCGTTGGCCATCCACTTGCTCCAAATCGAATCAACCAGATTGTCGTGATAGTCGAACGGCAATGAGATCTGCAAATTACCTAGTTTTGAACCAGTCTTCGGCGCCGGCGAAAAAGTCGCCGCCATCGAGTAGATCAGGATCTTGTAGGGTTTCGCCCTGAAGCCGGCTGTGTCTGTCGCTTGGTACTGCTCCTCAGTTGTGATACCGGATTCGTTCAGGTAGGCGCCGAACAACTCTTGGATCCCGGTGAGAGCCAACGGCGCATCGATCGCCGATACCGAGTTAAACAGACTGTCGTTGTCCATGGCAATACGGATCGCTCCGTAACCGCCGGAAGAATGTCCTCCAATCGCGCGCGATTCCTTGGCAGCGAGAGTTCTAAGACCGGAACCGGTGCGCGTTTCTGTGGTCGTGAGCGTGTCGATTTTGTGAACCAATTCCACCGACATCATATCTTCCCATTTGCCGGCCAGAGTCGAATTGGCGTAGAAAGAGCCTCCATAGGGAATCGCGGCATCCGGCATGACTATAAACAGCGGTTTAATCTCGCCGGAAGCAATCAGCCGGTCGGCTACTTTGGCCACGCTAGCCGCTAAGTAATAGGTTTCATTTCCGTATTCGAAGTTGAATGACGGTTCGCCATCAAACCCGGGAAGGAGATACAGAGTTGGGTAGCGCGGACCAACCTTCTCAAAATCATAACCCGGAGGAGTATAGACCGCGACTCTTCTTGATGGATACCGATTCCAGATTGAATTAGTTCCAGTAAGCCCGTCGTACTGATGAGTAAACCAAGCGACCAGACCTGCAGGCGGCGTTTCGGGCACCGCCGGATTGTCACGTTTGACGCAGCCGATTGACAGGGTAATGATAGCCAGCATCGACATTCCGATTATTCTATAGACTGATTTCATCTCTGCACCTCACCTAAAACCGGTAGTTGAGAGCCCAAGTAGAATTGAAGCTCAGGTTCTTGAACTCACCGCCGAAGTTGTCCCAGTACCCATCGTTATTGACGTCGGCCAGAGTGCTGATCGTCCGGCTGCTATATACCACCAACTCCAAAGCCGCATCAAACGAGACGCGTTCGTTCAGCTTAAACCCGGCGCCGGCGTTGAAGTGATGCTTGGTACCGGTATCCAGGAAGAGTTGGTTAAAAGTCTCATCGGGAATTGGCGATTGGTCAAACATGTAACCACCTCGGTAAGTCCAACGTTCATTCAGGATTTTCTCCAGACCGACGCTGATCTTGATCTTGTCCTTCCACTGGAACGGAACCGTCACGTCAGTGAACATCGCATCCCAGTGTGCGATATACTTCTGATTCGCCATGCGATTCTTGAACTTGATCTGAAAATCCTCGAATTCCGACCAGCGAGTGTAAACCAGATCTGCCGACACAATCGTTTTCTCGTTGGGGTGATAAGCGAAGCCGACGCCAAACTCGGAAGGCAGCTTCATCTCCACTTCAAACTCGCCGATGTTGCCGATCAGCGCACCCTTGAAAGTGCTATCCACTTCTCTCTGATAGGCGTTAGCTTGCGGATCCATATACAGATGCGCAAAACCATCGTTAAACGGCAGATAAATGCGCTCCTTCGAGTCACCGGTCATCTTGATCTTGGAGGCGGACACATAGTTAGCGCCGATCGTCACCTTCGGACTGACTTTGAATTGCACGCCTACATTCGCGCCGACGCCAAATCCATAGCCGTCTACTGAGTAGAGCTCGGCAAACTTGTCGTAAGGTCTGACATTCAACGGATAGGGATAGGGATTATCGACGAGACGTACCTGATCGACTAAAATGTCGCCGCGGTTAATCTGCAGACCGACCCCAATGGCCACCCGATCATGCGAAAACTTCATCGCGGCGGTTGGCTGCCAGGTAATGACATCGAAATTGGAGCGGTGGTTCACATCCGATATCTGAATCTTGCTGTTGTAAGCGGGGCTCAACTGATACAAATTCATAGTCGTGTTTTGATCGTAACCCTGGAAGAATGCCAGCCCGAACACAAAGTTGTTATCCTTCGTCGGTCGGAAGAACAACGACGCTTCGCCCATCAAGTAGCTATTGTCCTTTGTATAACGCTTCTGCCCATCCAGATAGCCAAACCCATAACCGTTGGCCTTGAAATCGGGTGTGACTGTGGGTCTCGGTGAAGAGACCTCGCCAGTCAGATTGAAGATATTCTGCTGCAAGAAAGCCAGACCAGCAGGGTTGTAGTAGGCACCAATACCGTCGTCGGCAATGCCCCGATAGGCGCCTCCCATCGCCTTCGCTCTGGCGCCGACTCCCGAGTACTGCCATCCTCCTGCCAAGGCTGCCCCGTATGAGAGCACGGCAACTATCAGCGTCAGAAGCGCAACTTTCCTAAGTTCCATTATCCTCTCCATATTGAAAGTCATGTGTTATTCCCTTGTCAATTATTGCGTTAACTAAGGCACTTTCTAAACCTTGATACAATCGTTAATCCTCCCACCTAAGAGACGCAAAAGCCCCCAAACTTGCGCAAACAGGTTTACAATACTAAATCGTGCCTCCGGCTTTGTCAACCGATTTTTATCCCTCATGAAAAGCGATAATGTGCCAAAAATAGTCCGGCATTATGCTGCTGTCGCCGTCAGAGTTACCGGTATTCAACGCCATTTGGGGCGGCCACAGACCTCGGCTACGGGAGGTGCGCGATATTTTCGCAAGTCGGAGGGGGCAGAACGCTGTCAAAAATTAGAGGTTGATTGTCAGATAGTCGGTGTCTTTCCTGCTGAGGAGCGTATAATTACCCATATGAAGAAAATATCCTACGCATTAGTCGTTGTGGCCGTGCTGGCCGCTACAGGGTACTTGGTCTTCGGGTACGGAAGAACCGGGGAAACGTCACAGGGCGCTTCACGCAAGGTTGTCCTGCCAAAACGGGGCGATTTGCGGGTTACTATTAGTGCCACGGGGCAGGTTGAGCCGGTGAAAACGGTTGAAGTAAAGTCCAAGGCCTCTGGAGAGATAATCGAATTGAACTACGAGGCCGGAGATTACGTCGCCAAGAACGATCTCCTTTGTCGAATCGATCAAGAGCAAGTCAAGCATGACTTCGACAAGGCCGTGGCGGATCTTGCCGTCGCCGAGGCGTCACTCAAGCTTCAGGAGAAGGAGTTCAAGCGGCAGCAGGACCTCTTTAAGCAGGGACTTATTTCCGAATCCGATATGGATCAGGCCGAACTCGCCTTGGAACAAAGCCGGGCCACGGTTGTCAGGACACGCGCGGCTCGCGATGATGCCAAGGAGAAACTGGACGACACCATCATACGTTCGCCTATCAGCGGCCTGATTCTCAAGTGTAACGTTGAAGAGGGGCAGATCATCGCCTCCGGAGTATCGAATGTCTCCGGCGGCACCCAGCTCATGCAGATTGCCCAAACTGATTCGGTCTACGTCGTCGCCGACATCGATGAGACGGATATCGGCACTGTCAACATGGGCCAACGGGTACAAGTGGAAGCGGATGCCTTCCCTGATCTCTCTTTCAGCGGCGAAGTGTTGAAGATCGCTCCTGTGGCTCTCGTGCAACAGAATGTGACGGTCTTTGAAGTCACAACCAAGGTTGACAACTCCGAGCGCAAGCTCAAATCGGGAATGAATGCCAACATCGAAATCGTTACGGCCTTCGCTGAAAACGCTCTATTGGTCCCTAACTCTGCGGTCAAGGACCCACGCAAGATGACGGGCGGCAACTCCGACACGCAGAACCGTATGAGCGGGCCGCCTATGGGTATGGGTGGGCCAGGGGGACCAGGGCCGGGGGGACCGGGACCGATGATGGGCGGTCAAAGACGAACCTCAGCCAGCAGACGCGGAAAGTCTTTTGATGGCGAACATGGGGCGGATGCTAACAGAAGACTGGTATTTGTGATCGAAAACGGTGAGGACAAACCGCGGCCGGTTCTGGTAGGCGTGAGTAATCTCGACTACACGCAGATACTCGATGGCCTCTCTGAGACCGATAGCGTGGATGCCACGCCGACATCGCGGCTGGCCGCCGATCGGCAGCAATTTATGGATCGGATGAGTCGGTTCTCCTCGGTACCCGGGATGAAGAAAACCACCAACAACGGCAAATAGCTTGAGCCTTGGGCCTGAAAACTCGAGGAAAAACAAAGCGCAGTCACGGACTAATGAGGTTGTCCCACAAGCATGATCTTGGCCGATGGACAATGGGTTTTTTGTAGGGGCGACCCTCGCGGTCGCCCCCTGACCCTTCATTCCCCCAATGATCATTGGGGTCGCCGGAAGAGCGACCCCTACACATTGTACGCAATACTTGGCTTGTATGCCCAAAGCGCAGCTTATGAGACAAGCTCCTAATTTCCGACCGCGCACTATTGGTCTATCACCTGGATATAGATCGTCTCCGTCTCACAGTTATTTCCCCGATATCGTCCCGATGATCGTCACGACGTTTGATATGTCAATCACACGATCAACGCTTGCGCCGCCATTTGTTGGTCACACGGTGTGATACATCGGCCATTCTCCCGCGAACCTCAATTCTGCTTTGCTCATCACGGCAATCCTTTTATCTTCGTGGGATGACTTGTGGTCAGTATGGGGGATCGATGCGGTTCGCCAATGGAAGCAGCAAATGAGCTTCATTACTATCCTTGGTCTCGCTCTCGGTTTGGCAATGGATGCTTTTGCCGTCTCCATCGCCATCGGCTCTCGTCTGGACCGACTCGCCGCCCGTCCGCTCTTTCGGCTCTCTTTTCACTTCGGGCTATTTCAGTTCATGATGCCCATCATCGGCTGGCTTGTTGGCAGTCAGATTACCCGCTACATTCAGCACTACGATCATTGGCTGGCGTTTTTGCTGCTGGCATATATCGGCATCAAGATGATCTGGGAGTCATGGAAACACGATGAAAACAAGCGGTCACTCACCGACCCTACGCGCAAGTGGTCGTTAATCATTTTGTCGGTGGCGACGAGCATCGACGCGCTGGCCGTCGGACTGTCAATGGCCCTGCTCAAAGTTGCCATTCTCTTTCCCAGCGTGATCATCGGGATTGTCGCGGCCACCATGACCGCAGTTGGTATGGTTTTTGGTCGCAAACTGGGAGCGCGTTTTGGAAATAAGATGGAGTTTGTCGGAGGTTTGATTCTAATCGCCATCGGGGTCAACATCGTCCTCGGACATCTCGGCTGACATTTGCTTTGTCAAAGTGGTTCAGCAGCCGTATACCTAAATCAGGACACACATACGGTGTCGATTGACAGCAATCAGCGCCGGTAATTGAAGGAGTCAATATGAAAAAACGCAAAATCACCGCGGACGATCTTCTCAAAATCAAATTCGTCGAGAGCGTGGCCATATCGCCCGATGAGACGGAGATAGCCTTGACCGTGAAAGTCGTCGCCGAGGACAGAAAGAAATATCACTCCCATATCTACATGATAGGCGCGGACGGTGGCAACCTGCGGCAATTTACTTTCGGGGAAGTCGCAGATTCGCATCCGGTTTTTTCCCCCGACGGCAAATGGATCGCCTTTTCGTCCAAACGGGGTGAAAAAAAAGGCCTTTACCTCATGCCCAGACGCGGCGGTGAAGCCAGACTGTTGGTGGAGAAAGAGGGCTCGCTCTCAGGCGTTTCATTCTCTCCAGACTCCAAGAAGATCCTCTGTATCTTCCAGCAGGCGGATGAGGTTCCCAAGTCTAAGGACGGCAAGAAAGAAGCCCCCGTTTATCGTCACATCACGCGGTTGTTCTACAAAATGGACAATTCGGGTTTCCAGCCCAAAGAAGAGGGACAGGTTTGGACTTTCGATCTCGCCGATGGCAAAGGCACGCAGTTGACCAAAGGCGGTCGCGGCAAAGAAACGCCGGTCTATTCGCCAGACGGCAAATGGATCGCCTACGTCACCAACATCCAGAAGAACCAGGATGTCGATTCTGATCTGCAAGACCTCTTTCTCATGCCGGCTCACGGCGGCAAACCGCGACGCATTCCTACGCCCTTGGGTCCGGTGGCGTTGCCGCGTTTTTCTCCGGATGGCAAGTATCTCGCCTATCTTGGGCATGCCAACCCGAACGACTCCTGGGGCGTGACCAACTATCACGTCTGGAAGGTGCCCGTGCGCGGTGGAGAAGCGATTGATTTGACCAAAAAACTCGACCGCATGGCCTATGATCTGACCATCTCAGACACTGCCGAAGGACATGACAATGGGCTGTTGCACTGGTCTCCTGATGGCAAGCAGCTTTATTTCTTAGTCTCCGACACCGGTTCGACGCATCTTTATCGCGTCACCAGTTCCGGCAGCAAGATTGAGCCGGTCGTGACCGGCAAGCTGCACATTATGGGAGCTTCGGTCAACGGCGGTATCAGTAAGGCGGCACTGATTGTGTCGCATCACACAATGCCTGCCGAAATACACTTGTTCGATCTGCAAGCGCGATCCAAACCGCAGCGATTGACTAACTTCAACAAGAGACTCACCGAGGAAGTTCAACTCGTCAAAGCGGAAGAAGTAATTGTCCGCGGTCGAGATGTTTATCCCGTTCACGGCTGGATCATGAAACCCCCCGATTTCAGCGCCAACAAAAAGTACCCGTCTATACTCGAAATTCATGGTGGGCCGCGCGTACAGTACGGCAACACCTTCTTCCATGAATTCCAGTTCCTTGCTGCGCAGGGCTATGTTGTCTACTTCGCGAATATCCGTGGCGGTCAGGGTTATGGCGAGAAACATGCTGACACGATCACCAACGCCTGGGGCACGGTTGACTATGACGACTGCATGGCGTTTGCGGACTATATCGAACAGCAACCCTATATCGACAAAAAACGGATGGGCGTCACCGGTGGAAGCTATGGAGGTTACATGACCAACTGGATTGTAACGCATACGAATCGCTTCAAGGCGGCAATTACACAGCGATCGGTTGTCAATATCGCCTCGATGTTTGGTTCTTCCGACATCGGATTCGCCATTCCCAAGGAGATCTTTGGGACACCCTTCAGCAATTCCGATGGTTACCGCAAGATGTCCCCGATCACTTATGTCAAGAACATCCGCACACCACTTCTGATCTCGCACTCCGAGCAGGACCTGCGCGCCCCGATTGAGCAAGCCGAGCAGTTGTTCATCTCGCTCAAGATGCTGGGACGGACAGTTGAGTTTATTCGTTGGCCGGAAGAACCTCACGGCCTTTCGCGCTGCGGTCGTCCCGATCGCCGTCTGGCGCGATTGGAATGGTTCAAGAAGTGGTTCGATCGATACCTGAAAGGGAAGAGGTGATGGCTGCGGGTAGCGCGGGTGGTGGAGCGGCGGCCGCCGCGGCTGCAGCCGCTCGGAGACACAGAAGATTCTTGTTTATTCAGGAGATACTATCAATGGTTGAACCGATTTCGTGCCCAATTTGTGGCAAAGGCAAGATGCTGCCGCTCATGACAGAACGCAGCACCAACTGGGTTTGCAGCCAGCCGGAGTGCGCCTACATGATCCATCAGCACGGCAGCGACAACAAGAGAGTCTGGAAAGGGCAGGCTAGCAAAGAACAGCCGCAGCAGTATGACGGCTGGCTTCAGGCACCCTGAAAAGCGCTTGAATTCACTCCAGATCATCCACACTTTCGGGGCACGGCTTCCGTGCCCTCTCTATTTGACCTTCACAAGGTCCGGATGACCAGAGGTTGTCCCATAAGTTAGGCCGCAGAGATATCAGAACGAAGACAAGTTATTCCCTCTTATTAAAGGGGGATTTAGGGGGTTGTCTTTCTTCTAGGTGGATAGACGCTTACAACCCCCTTGGTCCCCCTTTGCTAAGGGGGAAAATCAACTTGCTCCTCGCGCATTTCGTGAAATCCTGCTTATGGGACAAACTCGACCGCCCCCGCCCAATAGGGAACACTGTTCCATCGATACGGTTCTTTTTTCCGCTTCCCGCTCAATAATTTCGGAACTGTTCCGATATGGAAATTAGCGGAACGCATTTCGAAATTGGAACTTGCTCACTTAGGGATTGATAGGGCTTTGAAAGTAGTATCCAGTCATCAGCGACGAGTACTTGCCGACAATGACATCCCGGTCGCGTTAGAAGAATTGCTCGGTTCGTTGGCCGGCCTTTTGACACGTGACGTGTTTCAGGTTGAAATCAACCGTCGCCTCGGAGCGCTCTTGCGAGTGGCCGGAATTGAACTGCAAATCGTTCCGCACGAAACAGAACCGATTCGCAGCGAACACCCGAAACTTAACCCGGTGCGATTGTCAGCTCAGTTTGTTGACGGCGATTATGATTTGCTATTTACGTTCGGATTGGCGCAGCTATCCGAACGTTCCAAGCAAGTCGTCTATGATACTGCAATCACGGTCCTCGCTGACTATCTGAAAATTTCATCACTGTCGGGGCCGGTTGCCCTACGGCGCTTCCGACGTCAGACGAGAGAGGAAAGAAGCCAACTCCTATCTCAGGAGAACAAAACTCCAATTGCGGAGTCCGTAAGTGATACCTCCACAATGCCGAGTCTCTCCGAGACAGATCCGACGGCTAACACGCCGCCATACAATGCCGCAAAATTCGCGCATCGGCTACGCAATCTGCTAACGGCGATCATGTCGGGAAGCAGCCAACTGGCATCTACCGATCGATCACGTTTCGATTCCGATGATCTCCTACTGGTCAAAACGATTGAGAACGCTTCCGTGCTGCAGGAGGAGTTGATCAGGCGGTATCTGATGACTTATGGCCCCTTGCGCCTGACTCTGCGGTCGCTTGATCTTGGCGTCACTCTGCGCTCAGCAGTGGAGCGGCATGATTCTGAATACGGTTGCCAGACAGAGATAACCGCCGAAGGGGACCGAACCGAAGTCACATCCGACTCCGAGATTCTCAGACAAATCATCGTTGAGGTTTTGAGAAACGCCCATGAAGCTTCCGCAGGCGAAACGGTAACCGTGCGTTGGAGTGTGACTGATCGGCAGGCGCTAATCATGATCAAGAACCGAGGCCACATCAACAACGCCGATCTTGACGGTGTCTTCAGTCAGCCATTTTACACTAACAAGTCTGGGCATGCCGGATTGGGGCTCAGCATCGCCCGTCGCTATGCCGGTTACCTCGGAGGCGTCATCAAGGGGCTGTCGCTACATGGTTACACCATTGTGACGATCTGCCTGCCTCTAACTCAAAATGAAAACATCAGTCTACATAAAGAAAGGGAATCGCAATGTCGTCCATCTTAGTCGTTGATGATGATCAAGATCTCGCAGTTGCGCTAAAGACACTGCTCACCCACAACGGCAACATCGTCGATGTGGCTCATACCGCTGCCGCTGCTAAGGCACTCCTGGAACAGCGTATTTTCGACTTAGTCATCACCGATCTGCGAGTATCCGATGAGTCGGGTTTCGACATCATACAGACTGTCAAAGCCGTCACCCCGGACACGGAAGTCATTATGATCACCGGCTATGGCTCAATCGGTACGGCCGTTGAAGCTATCAAAAGCGGCGCATCGGACTATCTAACCAAACCGTTTGAAGATGCGGAACTGTTGATGGTCGTGGAAAAGGCACTCAACCATAAGAATATGAAAAGTGAGCTGAAGCACTTGCGCAAGGCCTTTGCCGAGAACTACAGCTTCGACAACATCATCGGCAGCTCGCCGGCTATCAGGAAGATCATCGATGTCGTCAAGCAAGTCGCGCCGCAGGACATCAACGTGCTGATCTCGGGCGAATCCGGTACCGGCAAAGAGCTTTTTGCCAAGGCTATCCACAACAACTCCTCACGTCGCGAGGCGAAGTTCGTCGCCATCAATTGTTCGGCCATGCCTGACCTACTGCTCGAATCAGAGCTATTTGGGCATGTCAAAGGTGCGTTTACTTCGGCCACTTCCAACAAGAAGGGTCTCTTCGAGGAAGCCAACGGCGGAACCGTATTACTCGATGAAGTCGGCGACACTTCTCCGTCCTTGCAAGCCAAGCTGCTACGTGTCTTGCAGGAGGAAGAAATCCGACCCGTCGGCTCCAACCAGACCTGCAAAACCAACGTGCGAGTGATCGCCGCCACCAACAAGAACCTGGAGTCGATGGTGTCGCAGGGTACATTCCGCGAAGATCTCTACTATCGTCTCAATGTGATTTCTATCAATCTGCCCGCGCTGTCGCAGCGTCGCGAGGATATCATTCCTTTGGCCAATCACTTCCTGCACAAATACTGCAAGCATTTCAACAAAACGGTTAAGCGCCTGACCGAAAGTGCCTGTGACAAGCTGATCAATCACGAATGGCCGGGGAACGTCCGTGAACTGGAGAATACCGTCAAGCGCGCCGTGGCGTTGTCTAACGCCGAAGTGATCGACGTCGACAGTCTTTTCCTGATGAAACCGATGCCCAAGATCGAACCGACGAACGGTGGCAAGCAGGGCGAGGTTCTCAGTAACGTTTCGCTGGTCGACATGCAGCGTGAGCACATTCTCAAGAGTCTCAAAGAGAACAGATGGAACTACTCAATCACCGCCGGCAAGCTGGGGATTGGGCGCACTACCCTCTGGCGGAAAGTGAAAAAATACAACATTGCCAAAGAGTGACTACCGTCGGCAGACACCGGTTGAACGGGGGCAAACTGTGGGAGCGATTTCGACCAATATCAAGCTATTCGCCATTCTGGCCTTTATCGCGGCGATCTTCGTCTTCGTCGTGCTCTGGTCATTCCATTTCCAGAATCAAATGCTGGAGCGAAATCTGGCCCAAGAGCGGAGAACAAGTACTGATCTAATCGACAAAGTCGTTTATCTGGGCGGCACGGCACTTCAGACAATCGCCAATGACTACAGCCTCTGGGACGACATGGTACAATTCGTCTCAACGAGAGACCCGGAATGGCCAAAGGTCAACATCGATCCGGAATTGGAGATTTTCAACGTTGATGTGATTTGGATCTGCGACACTACTGCTTTGCCGATTTATCGAGTCGACATCCGGGGCGACAGCCTGGCCTCGGCCTATCCTCTCTCAGCAGAGGATCGTGACAGCGTCATCTGTAATAACAGGTTCCATCACTCGTTTGCCCGTACCAAATGGGGATTGCTTGAAATCCAGCAGGCCCCGATTCAGCCGACTTCTGATACGCTCCGACAGTCCCCGGCGAAGGGCCATTTCATGGTCGGGAAGCTTTGGTCATCGGCACACCTCGAAGACTTTTCGCAACTCACCGGTTCGCAGCTCAGCATCGAATACTCAAAGGAGCGTATGGATTCGCTCGCCTCTCAGGATACTCATGACGCCACCATCAACATCTGCAAGCCGTTAAGAGATATGCGCGGACGGACCGCGGCCTATCTGGTTGCGAAGAGAGAACTTGCCGACTGGCAGAATCTCCGGCGCCTTCTTCTGACGCAGGTCGGTTTGATGCTCGGCTCTCTGGCGGTCGCACTGATCGTGCTTGCGTCTTCACTTTACTTCTGGGTCAGCCGGCCGTTGACGGCTGTTTCGCGCGGTCTCGAGCGCGAAAATCCTGAATTGCTCGGCTCGCTTCTGCGACAGAACTCCGAATTCGGCAGACTCGCTCGCCTGATACGAGAGTCGGTAGACCAGAGACGCAGTTTCGTCGAGGAAATCATCGAGCGCCAGCAGGCCGAAGCCGCTCTCCGGGAATCGGAAGAACACCTCAGCGCTATTACCAACTCCGCCAAGGACGGCATTATCATGTTGGATGCGAATCGCAATGTCTGTTTCTGGAATCCGGCAGCCGAGCGACTGACAGGATACTCAGCCGGCGAAATCATGGGTCGTCCTTTCCACAATGTGGTTATCCCTATTCGCGACCCTGCCGATTCTCATGCGACATTCCCTGACAAGCGGAAGACGGGTCTGGACGACTCGCTTGGCAGTACCCTGGAATTGAAGGCGGTACGCAAGGACGGCGTTGAGGTGCCCGTTGAAATCTCTATGTCCAGTTCAATCTTGTCAAATCGGCAGTATGCAGTTGTCATCATACGCGACATCACCGAGCGCAAGCGGGTCGAGGAGGCGCTGAGGGAGAGCGAGGAGCGGCTGAGAGATGTCATTTTTAGCATTGCCAATTGGGTGTGGGAGGTGGATCAAAATGGCGCCTATACCTACAGTTCGCAGAAAGGCCTTGACCTTCTTGGGCGATCCGGTGAAGAGGTCATCGGCAAGACACCCTTCGATTTCATGCCACCGGATGAAGCAAGAAGAATAGCACCGATATTTTCTGAAATCGTGGCAAATAGGGCGCCCATACGGGATTTGGAGAATTGGAGTATCAGGAAGGATGGCGAAAGAGTCTGTCTCCTCACCAATGGCGTGCCCATACTGGACAAGGAGGGGAATCTCAAGGGTTACCGCGGCGTGGATCAAGACATCACCGAGCGCAAGCGGGTGGAAGCCAGAATACAGGAAAGCGAGTCGCTCTATCGAACTCTTATCGAAACGACTGGTACCGGTTATGTAATTATCGATGATAAAGGCAGGCTTCTTGATGCAAACCCCGAATACGTTCGTCTCACCGGTCGTCTGGAACTGGACGAGATACGCGGCAAAAACGTTGTTGACTGGACTGCCGATCATGAGAAAGAGAAGAATGCCAGGGCGGTCGAGGAGTGTTCCAAGAAAGGATTTATAAGAAATCTAGAAATTGACTATGTGGATCCCAAGGGCAAAATTACTCCCGTTGAAGTTAATGCCACAGTAATAGAAAAAAGCGGAACACCCATAATTCTTTCAATATGCCGCGACATCACCGAGCGCAAGCGGGCCGAGGAGGCGCTGCGGGAGAGCCGCACGACCCTTAACTTGGTTCTGGATACTGTGCCGCAGTCCATTTTCTGGAAAGACATCGAAGGCCGCTATCTCGGATGTAATCAGGTGTTTGCCACCGCCGTCGGATTGGATGACCCCGACCGGATTGTTGGCAAGACGGACTTTGATCTGCCCTGGCCACGGGAGGAAGCCGAAGCGTATCGCGCCGACGATAGGAAGGTTCTCGAAAGCAACCAGCCAAAACTTCACATAATCGAACAACTCCAACAGGCCGATGGGATCCGCCTTTGGATAGACACTTCCAAGGTGCCGCTGTGCGATGCGAATGGACGCCCCTTTGCCGTGTTGGGAGTGTATGAAGACATCACTGAGCGTAAGCAGGCCGAAGATGCGCTCCGTGATAGCGAGACGGAGCACCGCATGCTATTTGAGAACGCCGGTGTCGGCATCACCTACTTCGATCTCGAAGGGCATGTGCTGATGCTGAACGCCCTTGCAGCGGCTCAACTCGGTGGCAACCCGGAGGATTTTGTGGGACGAACCATAGACGAAATTCTTCCCGCCGAAGTCGCCGCCACTTTCCGTGCAACAATCCACAAGCTTACGCCTGTGAATGTAAGTAGCGATTCCGAGGAGATGATAGCGACTCCAGACGGGCCGCGCTGGTATTTCGCGAAGTATACCGGAATCTTCGAACCAAACGGCATGCCCGTTGGAGTACAAGTCGTTACAACTGATATCACCGACCGCAAGCGGGCGGAAGACGCGCTGCGCGAGAGTGTGGAGCTTAACAGACGAGTAATCGCGAGCAGTCGCGACTGTCTCCAAGTCTTGGACTTGGAAGGCAACCTACTGTCGATGAGTGAAGGCGGGCAGGAACTGCTCGAGATCGATGATATCGCGCCCTACTTGAACGAGCCATGGGAGGATTTTTGGAAGGGAAAGGATAAGGAGGCTGCCTTGGAAGCCATCTCTAAGACCATGAGAGGCGACGCGGGGAGCTTTTCTGCTTATTGCGAAACGGCGAAAGGCACACCAAAATGGTGGGAAGTCGTCATCACGCCGATCAGAAACTCTGACGGCAAGATTGAGAATCTCTTGGTTGTTTCGCATGATATCACTGAGCGCAAGCACACGCAAGAAGAGCGCACCAAGTTCATGTCGGTTATTGAAAGCACCCCCGAAGCAATTGTGGTGCTGAACGCCGACGGAAACATTCTATATATCAATCATGCCTTCGAAGCAATCAGCGGCATGGGATCAAGTCAAGCGGTAGACCAATACTATGATGCGCTGGCGCGAAAACTGTACGCTTACGGAGACCACGGCATTCCGTGGGACAAAATAAAGGCAGGCGAGTCATGGACCGAGTCCATTCCTTACAAAGGGAGGGATGGAGGATTCCGCTTGATGGATCAGTCTATCTCTCCGATCCGCTCGGAGTCAGGCGAAATCATCAACTACGTAGTGTTCAGTCGCGATGTCACCGAAGAGCGTGAACTGGAAATTAGCGCCCGTTGGGCTGATGAGCGTCTGCGACTCAGTATTGACGGTATGGTCGACGGACTAACGTTGTGGGACGTGCGTATGGCTTCCGACGGCAGTATTCAGGAATTTGTTTGCTCAGAGGCCAATCCGGCGGCGCTGATGATGCTCGGGAAAGAGCGTGGGGACGCCGTGGGTCGCAGCGTCCGCGAACTGTTGAAAGGTGTGGAAGACCGTGATCCATATGAGTTGTTCTTGCGCGTTCACGATCGTGGCGAATCGCTGACTGTCGATAACTTGCACCTTCTCAAGGGCAATCAGAGGCTGATTTTGACCATTCACGTGTGGCCCATCGGTACCGGAGTCGCCTGCCATCTGCGCGATGTCACCCAGCAATTGGAACTGGAAACGCAACTCCGTCAAGCGCAGAAACTGGAAGCGGTCGGCTCACTTGCGGCGGGTATTGCCCATGAAATCAATACGCCAATTCAGTTCGTCGGCGACAATATCCGTTTCTTGGCGGATTCATTCTCAGGACTGATGAGCGTGCTGGAACATCACCGCAAATGCCGCGAAAAAATGGCGTCCCTGCTGGGTGAGCGTGAAGAGCTTCAACAACTGCGCGATTTGGACAAGCAGGTTGACGTCGATTACCTCAAGACCGAAATCCCCTTGGCGGTCGAACAGAGCTTGGAAGGAGTCAGCCGCGTTTCCACTATCGTGCGCGCTATGAAGGATTTCTCTCATATCGATGAGCGCGAGATGGTGCTGGCCGATATCAACCAGATGCTCGATACCACGCTAACGGTGGCGCGAAACGAACTCAAGTACGTGGCCGATGTCGTCAAAGACCTCGCGCCCGATTTGCCGGCCATCGAATGTTTCCGCAACGATCTCAACCAAGTATTTCTAAACCTGCTCATCAATGCCGCACATGCCATTCAGGATGTTGTCGGCGATGACGCCGGCAAGCGCCGAGGGACAATTACCGTCAAGACCCGGCGGGACGGAGATTCCGTGGTAATTTCTATTTCCGATACGGGCAGCGGTATTCCCGACAGCATCCGCGATCGCATCTTCGAGCACTTCTTCACGACCAAGGAAGTAGGCAAGGGCACCGGGCAAGGATTGTCGATCGCTCGCTCCATCGTCGTGGAAAAACACAAAGGAGCGATAACTTTCGACAGCGAGATCGGGAAGGGCACGACATTCTATATCCGTTTGCCGATAACTAGAAAGGAGGTCGAGCATGCCGAAAGCCAGCATCCTGTTCGTGGATGATGATCCTAGTATTCTGAGCGGTCTGCGCCGCATGATGCATCCGTTCCGGGACGAATATGAACTGCTCTTTGCCAATGGCGGTCAGGAAGCGCTGGATATGATGGGGCAGAAGCCAAGCGACATAGTGATTTCCGACATGCGCATGCCCGGCATGACTGGCGCCGAGTTGCTGCACAAGATATATGACGACTATCCGGGCACCATTCGCTTCATCCTTTCCGGTCATTCCGATCGCGCTCTGATCATGCAATCCGTCGGCTTCGCTCATCAATACTTGGCCAAACCCTGTGATCCGGAGACACTGCGTAACTCCATCAATCGCTCGCTGGCGTTACAGAATCTGCTGGGGAATCCGTACCTTCACAAGTGTATTGCAAACATCAAATCACTCCCGACTCCTCCCTTGTTGTACAAGGCATTGGTTCTCGAACTACAGTCCGAAGAAGTCTCCGTCAAAAGCATAGGCGAAATCATCTCCCGCGATATTGGCATGACCGCCAAACTCCTGCAAATAGTCAACTCGGCTTTCTTTGGTTTGCCGACACGCGTGGACGATGCCGTACGCGCCGTAAACCTCCTTGGTCTCGATACGGTGCGCGCCCTCGTGCTTGCCGTTGGCATTTTCGAACAGTCACAGGTTCCACCGCTGCTGGGCATGAGTGTTGACTCAATATATCTGCATAGTCTTTCCGTCGGTACTGCCGCCAAAAGACTCGCCAAGGCCATCGGTCTCGATCAAAGGCAGGCGGACGAAGCCCTGATGGCGGGGATGATGCATGATATCGGTCAACTGGTCTGCCTGATTCATCTCCGCGAAGAGCTTCAAGAGGTTCTCGAAGTGAGTCGACAGAAGCGGTTGTCGCTATACCGAGCCGAAATCGAGATCATAGGCGTCAGCCATGCGGATATTGGTGCACACCTATTGTCTCTCTGGGGGTTGCCGACTGCCATCGTGGAAGCTGTGGCCTTGCACCACAAGCCTGCTGACCACGTCTACCCTAATCCCAGTGCCCTAACAGCCGTTCATCTGGCGAACGCCTTCATGCATCAGATCGCCGATAACGACGACATTAATCGTCATTTGGATATGGATTATATCTCAAAACTCGGTCTGGCGGATCGTCTGCCGGAACTGCGCGACAAATGTGTGACTGAGTAAAGAAGCTTGATTGGAGAATAGATATGAATAGCCAAAATCCCGAGCGCGTGCTCTTTGTTGATGATGATCCCAATTTGCTCTCCGGAATTTCCCGGCAGCTTCACGGTAAGTTTCAGATCGTGACCGCCGAGGGCGGACTGGAAGGCCTGCGCAAGGTGGAGCACGAGGGGCCGTTCGCCGTCGTGGTCGCCGACATGCAGATGCCGGAAATGAACGGAATCCAACTCTTGACGAAAATTCAGTCAATTGCCCCCCACACGGTCCGCATAATGCTCACCGGTAACGCTGACCTTGGCACTGCGATGCACGCCGTCAACGAAGGCAACATTTTTCGGTTCTTGGAAAAGCCGTGCCACAAAGACACGCTTGAATGGGCCTTGCAGTCGGCTCTGGAGCTTTACCGCCACAAGACTGCTGAAAAAGAACTCCTGGAGAAAACGCTATATGGCAGCGTGCAGGTGTTAGTAGATATCTTATCGCTCACCAACCCGATGGCCTTCAGCCGCGCTTCCCGTCTCAAGACCTATTGTGGACAGATTACGAAGCTGCTTAACGTTCAGAACGTTTGGCGCTTCGAATTGGCCGCACTCCTGTCTCAGATCGGTTGTGTGTCAATTCCATCTGATACGCTGGCTAAGGTCTTCTCCGGCGACGAGTTGACCGAAGACGAAAAGAAAATGTACAATTCTCATCCTGCCCTCGGCTCCCAACTGCTCGCGCGTATCCCGCGCCTGGGTGCGGTGACGGCAGCCGTTTCGGGACAGTTGAAAGCTTTCAAAGATTTCCCGCAGATCGAGCCCGCTGGCGAATTGCCTGCGGATCATGGCGTCCTTGGGGCGCAGATTCTCCGAGTTGCCATCGATTTTGATACGCTCATCTGCCGCGGCAACAACAGTGCGCATGCCATAGGCGAACTACACCGCCAACCTGGGGAATATAATCCTCTGATTGTTGACGTTCTCAAGAGTGTGCAGACCGTCGAGGTCGAGATGGAGACACGCGTTGTCAAAGTGCGCGATCTCAACAACTCGATGATTTTGGCCGAGGACATTCGCACGCGCACCGGAATCCTCGTGGCCGCAAAAGATCAAGAGGTCAACCTCTCGATGCGGGCACGATTAGGCAACTACCTTGAACGACATGACATTCCGGAGGATGTCCGCGTTCTCGTCCCGAGAGGCCATCTCAAACCGCAGACTGCGGTCTCTAAGTAGTCGAATATCTGCCCCGTCGCCAATCGCCATTTCCGAGCCTCTGGCTAACGCTCTCCGGCGTGTAGGACAGTGGATGAATTATGCGCTCGCTCGCCGGGAACCTTTCCCTATCTGCTGTTGTTTATGTTGACAAACCGCTCTTTGCCCGGTAAATAGACTTCGCCCATGTTTGGAAAGAAGACAAAGAGCGTCAAGAGTCTGTTCGAGACAGAAGCGTTGGTTCACACCGATGCCTTGTATCGAGCCGCAGTGCGAATGACCAAAAACGCGTCGGACGCGGAGGATCTCGTTCAGGAATCATTGCTCAAGGCTTACAAGAGTTTTGACCGATTTGAAGCCGGAACCAATGCGAAAGCGTGGTTGTTCCGGATCATGACCAACACTTTCATCAATACCTATCGAGCCAAGCAGCGAGAAGCCACCTCCGTATCCTTTGATGAAGTTGATGATAATTTCCTGCATTCACAGCTTGCTGACCTGCCAACCGGTACCGGTGATCCCGAGAAGGACTTCTTCAACAAGATCCTTGATAAAGACGTTGAGGAAGCGATTGACAAGCTGCCGGAGGAATTCCGCGTGGTTGTAGTGCTCGCGTTCTATGAGGGTTTCCCCTACCAAGAAATCGCCGACATTCTTGGAATTCAAGTCGGTACGGTTAAGTCCAGGCTGCACCGCGGTCGCAAAATTCTTCAGAAACTGCTTTGGGAGTATGCACGCGGTGGTGACGGCAAATCGAAGGAGCCTGCGGAATCGTGAACTGTCGTGAAGCGCTTGCAAAACTCTACGAGTACCTCGACAAGGAACTGGGCGAGGACGACAAGAAGCATTTGGAGCGGCATCTTGAATTCTGCACTGATTGCTTGAAAAGATATGAGCTTGAAGAGGAATTTAACAAGGTCATCAAGCAGAAAATCTGTTGTCAGCCCGACGTGACCCACCTCAAGAATCGTATCCGCGAGCAAATTGACAAGATCGACGCTTCCTCCCAACCACGGAATTTCCTCTTTCTATTGATGCCGTTGCTCGCAGCCGCCATTATCATGTTGGTCATATTCATTCCATTCGGCAGAGGCTCGGACCCGCAGGCCGTATTGCTCGCTATGCGCCCATTTGCCGACGAACATACCAAGTGTCTGCAGCATATCTTGAAATACGATGTCGAATCGACCAACCCGGCTGTGGTCAAGGCCGGCATGGCGCAGTTCCCGGATCTGCCACAGGAGTTGTTTACTGCCACCCCGGCTGACATATCTATCCAAGCGGCGGCGGTAGTACATTTACCGTCGGGTGATGACGTTCACTTCGATTTCAAGGCCTTTGGCGAGGATGTCTCCGTTTTCGTTCTTCCCCGCGACACAGTTGACAAATCGCCTTTTAAGAAAGTCGAACGCGACGACAAAGCCTTTTACATCGGTTCCTGCCCGTTCTACCAATATGTAATCTGGGCTTGTGAAGGGCACGAATGCGTTGCCGTAAGCAAACTCTCCCAGTCACAACTTGTTGACTTTGCCCTGGTTTTCTAAGTCCAACACTTCCTTTTCCCAAATCTTCTCTCGATGCGGTTTCGTGTCGGCGCTTAGATAATCAATGGACTGTTGATACCATTTTGCATTCATAGGACCGTTGGGAAACTCTTGCCGGCATTGGTGTCGCGGCTGAAGCCGCTGTTGCAGCCATTTCACACGAACTGCTAACGTAGCTTGTAGAAGCGACTTAAATCGCGACTTGCTCGCTCCGGCACGTCTCCGACGCTCACCAAGACATGGGTAAATGGTTTCTTCAACAGTCCCCAAGCGGTGGGGTACCGGGTTACCGAGAGAGCGGATCAAGCCTGAATCTGACCGCACAAGATTCCATCTCGATCATACGCTCAATAATCGCAGAAATTGCTATTTTCGACTTGACGAATTATCACTTCCCACGTCATCTTAGTATAAACTCGCCAGACATCGGAGTTTGTTCTCAGCATTGAAATGGCGACGACCGGACCGGGATTTGGTTTTCTCGCACGACGGTGAGTACACCTACGCGACCGGGCGCGTGACGCGGATCATCAGGGAATCGACCGGCGATACAATTGCATCTGACTGGGAGCATAGAGGCTATGAGGTGGTGTTGTCGCCCGACGAGCAGTATCTGGTGGTAAAGGCTTCGCAGGAAATTTGGGTTCTTCGAGTCCCCTCGCTTTCGGTCGTATATCACAAGCCAATCAACTATTTCTGGGGGAGATTCCATCCGACCAAGCAGCTCCTTTACATCAACTACGGCATTCCTGGCCACGACATCGACACGCTACTATATGTACTCGATCTGAGTGTGACGCCTCCTGTTGAAAGCTCAGTCGCGCTGTCTGACAGCCTCGGAGAGCATGTCCCGGCCGGGTGGATGGAAGTCAGCGGGGATGGGCGGTGGCTGCTGATGATTTATTATGGCTGGCTGTACCTGGTTGACACGGATAGTCTCAAGGTGAGAAAGGTCATCACTTCTTCCCAATATGCACACGACGATTACACCGGCATAACAATGCATCCTGACGGAAGACGGGCCTTTCTCCACTACTATGATCCCCGGGTCAATCCGAACGTGGGGGGTCTGGATGTCTTTGATTTCTCCACCCAAACCCTGACCAACTTTATCGATCACGTAACCGTCCCGGGGCTGTCACGTCCCTTTAGGCCGGTGTTTGGCCGGTTTACGCCGGATGGCAAAGAGTTAATAGGTATCGTCTACGAGACTTTTCTGTGCTGCGAGATCTTCAGAATCGATCTCGCAACCAAAACCATCTCTCTGTTCACTGCTCGCCGGGGGGGATACCCTCAAGTTTTGAAAATTAACCCGAAACCTTTTTATGATTAGGAGAATGCCATGAAGCGCATTATGCTTCTAATTCTACTCATGCCGTCGCTTCTGATGGCGTCACAACGTACCCTGCAATATCGGGACGGGAGGACCTCTGTCCAACTTCCGGTTGCGCCTGATCGCATCACCGTCATGGTGGACTTTTCCCGGTTCACGAATTGGGAGAGTATCCTTACATCCGATGCCGCAATCGATCCTTCTAAAGAGCCGGAAAAATTGTGGGGTGGTTTCTACTTGCTTCAGTCACGATAATCACAAAAACTCCTATTTTTGATTTGACAAATTAACGCCTCCCACGTCATCTTAGGTTTAACCTCGCCAGACAACGGAGTTTGTTCTCAGCATTGAAACAGCGACGACCGGCAGACGATCCGGTCGCGGTTATTGAGTTTCATCCATCCATAGGAGGGTATCTATGTGAAAAATCGACTTTTGCTCTTGTTTCTTCTGCTGGTTTTGGCGGCAGGTTTCGGTTGTTCCAAAGACTGTCCGGTCTGCACGAACAACGAACCGGCGGCGGAAAAGGATTACCATCTCATCTACAGCTACGGCAACCCAGGTTACTGGGTCTACACTTTCAGCACCAAGACGCTGAAGGCGGTAGATTCCGTCAGCTACAGCAGCTTTCCTTTCGAGGTTGTCCAGTTCACACGCGATGGCAGGTATGCCTGCTATTCAAAGCCCGGCGTGACCTGGATCACCGATTATGCCACCGGCGACACCATTGCCATCGACAATGAGCACTGGGGACGCCGCCTGTCGTTCTCCAAGGACGACCGGATGGTGTTGGTTTCGGAGAGTGGCGAGGCGTCGGTGTTCCGGTTTCCTGAATTGGACCTTCTATACAGCACGCAGGCTGGTCTGGTGGTCAAGAACAGTTGTTTCGACCCAACAGAGAATGTTGCCTATATCACTTTTGAATACGAGGACAGTCTCCTAATCGTTCGTTTTGATTCAACCGGTATCCACGACCACAAGATTGGGCTCACTGCAGTTGGCGGAACTCCCAAACATGGAGAATGTGCAGCAGTCACCCCTGATGGAAGCATCCTGTTTCTCAACCTGACCACCGCTAATGGGGCAATGTTCCTTGAGCTGCGCGATACCGACAGTCTCGGCCTAATAGCCGAGTATTATCCCAGTCATAACGGTCCCTTCATCCACCCCGATGGCAGGATGGTCTTCTTCCTCCAAGGAGGGACTTCGTGGGCCGTTTATGCACTCGATCTGAAGACCCGAATAATGAAGAGGGTAGTTGACGGAGCTGATTACCCGGCCTTCTGGGATTGGAGGTATCTCCCGCTCAGCCAGATCGATTTTACCCCCGACGGTCGGTATGCTTTTTTGCTTAGTGGCGCTGGATTGAGTGGACCGACCCCCATCCTGAAGCTTGATCTGGACACCTACGAAATCGTAAATGCAATCTATCCGCAATATGGCGTCTCACGTGCCATGCGGATTTATCCACTGGAAATTAGGGGAGTAAATTGAAAATGAAAACCATACTAACAACTGCATTGTTTCTTTCGGTATTGGCCGTGCTCACTGCGCCGTCATTCTGTCAGGAATACTACTACTATTCACTTGAGGGTAATCGCATATCCCTCACGTTGAACGATTCCGCGATTTGCATTAAGCCATTGGGGGGGGGCGAACTTAGATGCCATCGTTGCTTCTGAGCCGGCACTTCAAACCGGTGTCCCTCCGACGAAACGCATTGATGGCTTCTATCTCTTTCGTATAAATCCCGGTAATTCTCTTGACTCGCTTATCCCCAGACTTGCACAACTCCCTGATGTTGATCTCGTAAACAGGTGCTTCTTTGGTCAATCCGGTAATCCCATTTATCTGTCATCTCGATTCCTCTGCAGGCTGAAACCGACGGCAGACGGTGCTGCTGTCGAGGCAATGAACAAGGCGCATTCAGTTAAGGTCGTTCGGACGCTCTTTATGGATCCCAATATCGTTATTATGCAGGTGTCGCGTGAGTCCGACCCCGACGTGCTGACGCTTGCGAACCTCTACGTGGAATCCGGGCTGGCCTCCTACGCAAAAGCGGGCATGTCGACCCGGTTTGTGCTTTCATCAGAACCCAACGACCCGTACTGGCAGTACCAATGGTATCTGAACAATCCACATGCAAAAGTATACGATATCGAGTTGGATAAGGCCTTCGACTACACCTTTCCGCCTAATGACGTTATTGTGGCGATCCTTGACGACGGATTTGCTCCCCACGAAGACATTGATCCACAGCGGGTTATCGACTGCCAGGACTACTATTGGCCTTGGCTTCAATGTCTCCCGCCGTACGGAAGGGCGCATGGAATGGGTTGTTTGGGTATTATCGCAGCCCGTGTCTCAAACAGTATCGGTGTGACCGGAATCGCCAGTCAGCATGTGAGAATCATCGAACAGAAGATCTCCGACGTCGTGATGGACTCAATAGATGATTTCGCTGACGACGAAATGATAGCTCTGGCGGTGGACGATGCGGTGGCGGCGGGGGCCAAAGTGATTAACTGCAGTTGGGGTTGTTATGATCGAACGGGGGGCAATTGCGGTCAGAGTAACCTGCAACTGGCGCTCGAACTGGCAGATTCGGCCGGTGTTAGCATAGTTGCGGCATCGGGTAACTATGCTGACTACTATCCTAATTACATTGACTGGCCGGCCAAGATGCCCGAAGTGATCGCTGTTGGCGCAACAAAAGCCACCGACGCGTACTGGTGGTGGAGTGAGTACGGCGAACAACTCGACGTAATGGCGCCAAGTGGAGACGTTTATCTTGAGACCGCCGACATCTGGACACTGGATCAGATGGGGAGCTTCGGCTACAACCCGGACAAAGTCACCTGTAACCCCCAGAATGATCGCTACAACTGCAAATTCGGCGGCACATCTGCCGCCTGCGCCGAAGTCTCCGGAATCATTGCGCTCCTACGCGCTCGACGCACTGACTTAACTGTCGACCAGTTGAGAAAGATCATCCGCTATTCCTCCGACCGGGTGAATTACACGGGCTCTTTCGACGACACGGCCCGCGTCAACAACTACGTCGGTTGGGGGCGCGTCAACGCCGACCGTGCGCTAATGGCGGTTGTCCGTGGCGATGCCGACAATAGTGGTGACGATGACATCAGCGATGTAATCTACCTTTATACTTATATATTCGATGGGGGGTCCGGCTCCGCAACCGCACAAGGGGGTCGGCGACGCGAACTGCGACGGTGTGGTCGACATCTCGGATTGTGTCTACCTGATCGCCTACATCCATTCCGGCGGTCCGCCGCCTCGAATCTGTTACCACTACAC
>Ga0209777_10001362_pt1 | contig 35739 bp, 34 predicted proteins | sample FrelakmetHBP12HB_FD_187147 | JGI IMG/M metagenome (GOLD analysis project Ga0209777, IMG submission 187147) | Freshwater lake sediment microbial communities from the University of Notre Dame, USA, for methane emissions studies -HBP12 HB (SPAdes)... | ecosystem: Environmental > Aquatic >...
GGACTTCTCCCGTCACGACGAGTAGGGGCACGGTGCATCGTGCCCTCCCGTATGTCTTTGCGAGGAGTCCGCCTTCGGCGGACGACCCAAAATATCTATTGACAATTGTGTGTGTGTGTGTTACATTTGTAACATAATCACGATGAGAGGCCATCCAAAGGGTTCCGTCCCGCGGTAATGCCTCTCTTTTTTATTCACCGACTTTACTGTGCTCCAGCTTGCCCCTGAGATCGTTCATAAACATAATATGGGGCATCATTCTTCTCAAAAGTGACGAGAATTTATTCCTGTTCGGGACCATTAGTTTCAACAGCTTATCCTTCTTCACAAGGTAGTCCACCAGGCAATAGAAATCACCGTCTCCTGTAACAATAAGGGCTTTATCGTAGTTGTCATACTCAATCATGGCGTGCAAGACCAATTCGGCATCCACATTCCCCTTGACCCTGCCATCGGGCAACTTAAGCGTAGACTTGAAGATTAGAATGTAACCATCTTTCTGTAAGCTGGTATAGAGGTCTTGATTCCCATAAATGTACCCAATAAAGAGGAAGGCATGGGTCACTCTGTACTTGTCACGAAGAAATTGTTTGAATTTCCTGAAGTCCAGAATCCATCCCTGGTCACGGATGGAAAGGTTAAGGTTCTGGCTGTCTATAAACGCATAGTTGTTTTGTGGTTTCTTCATAGCTATTTACTTGCAAGATATTCTGATGCTGTCAAATCTCTAGGCTACATTATATCATGGGCTGTCCTTATAGCAAATCAGAGTCATTCCTGCCTTGAGCAGGAATCCAGTCTCCCCCTGGGTAGGTTGGAGCACCCGCTCCAATCCCGGCTGTAGGGGCACAAAATTTTGTGCCCAAAAACGTAGGGGCGGTTCGTGAACCGCCCCTCATGTCATTGCGAGAAGTCCGCCTCTGGCGGACGACGAAGCAATCTCCTCGTCATGCTATAGTAGGGGCGGGTTTCAAACCCGCCCCCTTCAAACCTCATTCTGGGTCTCTGACTGACTACAATTCGCCTTTGAAGGCCTTGTCAAGAATGGAGGGCAGCAGGGCATCCAGTTCAGCGGCGGTCTCAGCTTGCAGGCGCTTCAGCTTGTTCACCTCCGCCTGCAACGCGTCCAATTCTGCCACGATCCGGTGCTGCTCGGGGATGGACGGCAACGCTATTTCGAGGTTCTTGATCATTGCTCCATTCCAGTTAGGTTGTGCTCCGCCTTGTGCATTCTCCCGTAGTTCAAGATAAAGGCTTTGAAGCCAGAACTGGACAAACAGTGAATCTAGAACGTCAGGCTTCGGAAGGATAGCGCAGCAAGCTTGGTTCGTAGCAGCGGGAATCAACAACCGCCCAGTCCTCCCACGTGTTTGCCCTTGCCCGTATAGTGCGACAAGAACCGTATCGGACGGAAAGACTTTCGCACTGCTATTGTCGACACCGGCTTGTGTAATGTGCTCCTCGGCATTCGAGATGTCACCATCAACCAGTTCACCTGTCTTAATCCAAGGAATGTTGCCATTCCAGAACAGTGCATTCTCCCTTGATGGTGTACCACCTGATGTGACTCTCGTGATATCGCCAATTCGCTTCTTGGAGGGGCTTGAACTGAGCAACCGGTGCCGAATCCCGCGCAGTCCAGAGTACAGGAGCGCCTCCGCCTCCTCCTCCGCTTGCTTGCGCAGAGCCTTAGCCGCATTGATTTGGGCGGCTAGTTCCTCAATCCGCGCCGCGATCCGTTGCTGCTCCGCCAACGGGGGGAGAGGGATTTCTTGCGCAAGAAACCTGTCCTCTTGGAGGTAGAGCCGATTTGTCGTTCCCTCACTGGCACGAATGCAGAAATCAACGAACATCGGTGTCTTCGTAAGATAATCAAAGTATGTGGGCAATAGTAATTCTGTATTAGTGTCGAACGCCCAGAAGTTGCCCGTGATGATTGCATTGTCACAATCCACTTGTAGAATGCCGAATGCACCATTGCGAGCATCAATCTTCGACAGAACGAGTTGACCGCTGTGCGCAACAAATTGCTTCTTCGTGCCGATCTCATGTCCAGGGACTTGGTCGCGTTCAACAATTCCTTTGCCGTTCATCCGAATAGTGAGACGCGCATATATCTGGTCGTCTTGTATGATGACACCATCTTTCACGCGCGTCAGCACGTCGCCGAGCTTAACCTTGGGCCACGCTTTGCTCATGGTTTCTGCACCAACGCGGTTTTGATTTCCGCCATGATTGCAGCAATACGCAGTTCCTTTTGCAAGATGCTTTCGGCAAGTTGCTCCGGCGGCAGATGGGTGATGTCCTCTTTGGCGCGTGGGTTCTTGCGGTCTAAGTTGCAGTTGTTTTCAAGCAGCTCGGCAACGGGGACTTTCCATGCCCGTTCGTTTTCTTCCCGCTTGCTCCACCACTCCAGGCACGGGGCAAATTCATCGAACTGGATAGGCTGGGTCTTGGTGTAGTTCTTACGGCCATTGGGCAACGGATGCTCGTAATACCAGACTTCTTTTGTCGTTTTTCCCTTTTCGAAGAATATCAGGTTTGTCTCTATGTCTGTATATGGTGAGAATACGCCTTTGGGCAGCCTGACTATAGTGTGAAGGTCAAAATCCTCCAGCAGTTCCTTCTTAATCCTCGCGGCGATACCGTCTCCGAATAAGACCCCATTGGGAACTACCATGCCACATCTTCCGCCCCTTTTTAAGCCGGAGGGCCTATTCAGTTTCCTCATAATAAACTGCAAAAACAGAAGTGCGGTTTCCGCTGTGCGTTTATCATCGGGGAAATTGCTCAGTATCCCTCGTTCCTCCTCACCGCCGAAGGGCGGATTGGTCATAATCACGTCCACTCTGTCTTTATCCCCGATCTCCCTTAAAGGGAATCTAAGGGAGTTCTCAGGGTCTATCTGCGGGTACTCGACTCCATGTAGCAGCAGGTTCATTTGACATAGCAAATAGGGCAACGATTTGGCTTCCCCTCCCCAGATTGAGTACTTATGTAGTATTTCGTGGTCTCCTGCGGTTTTGCACTGTTCCCTGAGGTGTTCGAAAGTCTCGACCAGGAAGCCTCCGGTGCCTGCTGCCGGGTCGAGTATCTTTTCCCCGAGCTTGGGGTCGATTACTGCAACTATGAAGCGAATTACTGGCCTGGGCGTATAAAATTCCCCCGAATCGCCTGCCGCATCCCGCATCTCCTTGAGCATGGACTCGTACAAACTGGACAGGGTATGTATTTCCTCAGATGAGGTGAAGTTTATGGTGTTAACCTTATTTATCACATCCCTGAGGAGATACCCGATTATCATTCTATTGATGGTGCCTCTGAAAACTGTGGATATTACATCTCTTCTGTCTACGCCATCATCACCTCTCAGGGAGCGCAGGTAGGCGAAAAGCCCCGGACCTCGCTTTCCATCAGGGCCCACAGCCTCATCGTTGTTGATGAAGGCTATAAGCTCGTTGCCGGTTATGCCACCCTCTTGCACTGCCCAGTCGCGCCACCGATAGGGCGGTTCGACGGCAGGGATAAATCTTCTTCCTTTGAGTTGTGCCTCAGACTCCCTGATAGTCTCCATATCATCCAAAAACTTCAGAAACATAATCCAGGTGAGCATGGGCAGTCGGTCCAAGTCGCCGTTTAGGCCCTTGTCTTTCCTCATGATGTCCCGGCAAGACTTGACAATGCTCGCCAATCTTTGTGGAGTCGTGGTTGCAGTTAGCTCTCTTTTCCCTCTTGCCATCTATCTGTCACCTCAACGTGCATACACCAGATTTTGCAGCTCTGAAAGCGCGTTTTTAAGTTCCGGTATCCCTCCAAAAGCCTCAGCTATCTCTACCACGTTTCCGTATTTGGAAATCGGGGGGACTTTCAGAATATCCATATCGTCAAGCTGAGTGTAACCGAACTCTATATATTTATCCAGTACAGCATCCAGAACTTCCTTTGCCACTTTTCCATACTTCTCGAAAAGACCCTTCTCATATTTCCTGACCATATCAGCCCTTTCCCGCCTTGTCCTCAGAGGGGCATTGAAGGCTACGTGGCAGAGCAAATCGAAGGGGTCGCAGTCATACTGTTTAGTCACTTCGGCGAGATATTCAAATGAAATTCCTCTTTCTTCCAGCGCTTGAAGGATTGCCTTCCTTTCCTGCGCGTTGCTCCATTTCGACCTCAGTTCAGCGGCCGAGGTGGACATGCTCCTCACCTGGTTTCTGGCGTAATCCACATATTTGACCACGCGAAGGCGCTTTCCGGCGCTGTCTAATTCGTATGCCACATCAGCCACAATTTCGACCTGCCCATCATCAACATAATATTTTCGGGGCTTTCCTTCGGAATCGTCTGCTAAAACAGGAGCCGTGGGCTCGTGCTCCTCTTCTTGCGACGGTTCTTCACCTTGTACGACTTCAAAAGAGCCTTCGACCTGTTTCCCCGTACTGTCTATTTCCTCTTCGGTCAATAACGCTGGCTGGCCATCGAAATCAGGGTCTGCGAACAATTTGGTGGCACTTCCGGTGTAGTCTAGTATATCGAAATATAGCTTTCCATAGTCGTCTCTGACCCGTGTGCCACGCCCGATTATCTGTTTGAACTCTGTTATTGAGTTCACAACCTTGAATATGACAATGTTTTTACAAGTAGGGACATCCACACCCGTGGTCAACAATTGTGCGGTAGTAACGATGACAGGAGTATCGGCTTCAATATCCATGAACTTCTCAAGGTGTCCAGTGCCAACACTCCCTTCCTCTGCCGTGATTCGCTCAACATAATCGGGGTGTTCTTTGACAAGGTCAGCATTTAGATTGTTAAGCGCCATTCTCATCTGATAGGCGTGTTCCTGGTCTACACAGAACACTATGGTTTTGGCGAATCTATCTGTGCCTCTAAGATAGTTAGTCAGGTGCCTTGCTACTGCCTCAGTTCTTACTCTGAGGGAGATAATCTTTTCAAACTCGTTGGTGGTGTATTCACCGTCTGGGATTTCCCTGGCGTATTTATCCCTTTGGCCCTTGTATGGTCGCCATCCTGTGGCATCCACCGAAGTAACAATCCTGTGAACTCTATAGGGAGCCAAGAAGCCATCTTCAATTCCTTGTTTCAGGCTATATGTGTAAATTGGGTTCCCAAAATATCGGTAAGTGTCGATGTTGTCATTTCGGAGTGGAGTGGCTGTCATGCCGATTTGAACCGCGGGCTCAAAATACTCAAGTATCTCTCGCCAGTTGCTCTCATCTCTGGCGCTGCCTCTATGGCATTCGTCAACAACTATCAAATCGAAGAAATCGCGAGGGTATCCTTTATACAGCCCGGGCCTTCTTTCATCCCTTGCTATCGCCTGGTAGGTAGAAAAGTAGACTTCCCTGCTCTTTATCGCTTTACCCTGTATTTTCCATCTAGCGTCTTCAAAGGCGGCGAATGTTTTACCCTTAGGGTCATCTATGAGGATATTTCTATCTGCCAGATAGAGAACTTTCGGCTTTCTGTATTCGCCTGTTCGATTCCATCTGGCATCCCATAACTTCCATATTATCTGGAACGCAATGTAGGTTTTACCAGTACCAGTCGCTAAGGTAAGTAATACCCTGCTTTTTCCTTGGAGAATTGCTTTAACTGCCCTGTTAATCGCTATTTCTTGGTAGTATCTTGGTTGCTTTCCGGGGAGATTGAAGTAAGGGGTTTGTAATATCTTGTCCTGGGTATCTGAGCTGGTTCCTTCGCTGCCTTTAATGAAGTTCCACAGGTCCCCTGGTGAGGGAAACCTAGAGACTTCTCTCTCTAATCCTGTGACATAGTCGTGTTCAATTATTCCGTGCCCATTGGTTGAGTAGGCGAACTTGAGGCCAAGGATTTCTGCGTATTCCTTCGCCTGCTGCAACCCATCACCAGACTTCTTGTACGCAGCTTTTGCCTCGATGACTGCAACTGGAAAATTTCTTGAAATTCGGAGGATATAGTCGGCTCTTTTGGGCTTTTTCCTTTGTACTTTGTCTCCGATTACTATGATTCGCCCATCGGTGAAGGTCTTTTGCTCGCTAATCTGGTCGTCAGACCAACCAGCTTCACGCAATTTAGGCAAAACGTACTTACGACAAGTATCGGCTTCTGTTATCATGCTTAACCATTTATTATTCTTTTAGGAGTTGCGTGGGTATTATAGCATGGCACGTAACTGCGGGGAAGGGCGCAATGCCTTGCGCCCCTACAATTGCGCACCCTCATCCTTCGATAAGCTCAGGCCAGACTCTAACCTCTCCCGTCTAGGGAGAGGTTAGAGCCTGGATTACTGCTTCCGCAGGAATGACCTACAAGGGGCGACCCGACGGGTCGCCCCTACATTACAGGATTGGTCCCTGCGACAGGTTCAGAAGTAACGGGCACTAATCCCCCTTGCCCCCTCCCTGAACGAGTCAGGGACAGGTTTAGAAAAGGGGGGATTCGGTTCGTGGAGCACCTGGATTCCCGCTTGCGCGGGAATGACATCACGAGTGGTATGAGAATGTTGCGGGCTCAAAATTTTGAGCCCCTACGGCTGTGGATGATAACATCCACAAGGAGCATTAAGGGGAGAGAAGAGCTTGTTCGCAGGCGTCGTTGTCTCACCTCTAAACCCGATGTATACTAGCGTCATCTTGAACAAGGGGTTGAAAATGGGGCCGTTAGAGGGGATAAAGGTTCTGGACCTGTCGTTGTACGGGCCGGGCAGGTACTGCTCCATGATCCTGGCCGACCTCGGCGCCGAGGTGATAACCGTCGAGATTCCGAGGAGCGCCGGGAAGATGTTCGGCATGATGACCAGCGACACCGAGGCGCACTACATCGGTCTCAACCGCAACAAGAAGTCCATCGCACTCAATATTAAGAAGGACGAGGGCAAGGAGATTTTCTACCGCCTGGCGGAGAAGGTGGATGTTATCCTGGAGACGAACCGCCCGGGGACGCTCAAACGCAGGGGGATGGACTACGAGACGGTAAGCAAGCTCAATCCCCGCATCGTCTACTGCTCCATCACAGGGTACGGCCAGAACGGCCCCTACGCCCGCCGGCCGGGACATGACATCAACTTCGTCGCGATGTCCGGCATCCTGGGACTCAGCGGCAGCAAGAACGGCCCGCCCTCGTACATCGTCTCGCCCATGATCGCCGATGTCCTGGGAGGCACCAACCAGGCCGTCATCGCTATCATCGCCGCCCTGTTCGCCCGGGACAGGACAGGCAGAGGGCAATATATAGACGTCTCCAGCACCGATGGCGCGGTGTTCTACCACTGGGTCCATGCGCCCCAGTTCTTCCGCGATGGCATATCGCCGGAGCGGGCGGAGTCGCCCCACCGGCAGCGATGTGGCCTGGATGAACATTTATAAGGCTAAGGACGACAAGTATTTCACCATCGGCTGCTTCGAGCCCTGGCTCTGGGGCAACCTGTGCAAGCTAGTGGGCAGAGAAGACCTCGTACCCAAACACTTCGGCTCTTTCGAAGAGCAGCAGGAGTCATACCAGGCGCTCTCGGAGGTCTTTGCCACCAAAAACAGGGACGAGTGGTTGAAATCGCTGGACGAAGCCGATGTCTGCGTCGCCCCTGTATACAACTTCGAGGAGATGTTCGCCGACCCTCACTACAGGGACCACAAGATTGTGGTGGAGATGGAGCATCCCAAGCTGGGCAAAGTGAAGCTGTTGAATACGCCGTTCAAGTTTTCGGATACGCCGGCTGCGGTGAGGACCAGGCCGCCGCTGTGGGCAGAGCACACCAGGGAAGTGCTGGGCGACCTCCTGGGCTACAGCAAGAAGAAGATAGACCGCCTGCTCAAGGAAGAGGTCATAGAGTAAGGATTAGAATTTTATCCCTCTCCCTCGACGGGAGAGGCTAGAGCCTGTCCTGAGCTTGCCGAAGGATGAGGGTGAAAACGCCCCCTCCCTCTAACTCCCTCCCGCAAGGGGAGGGAAGATTTGCGGCGGAAATCCCCTTGTATCCCCCTCCCTGAACGAGTCAGGGACAAGTTTACAAAAGGGGGAGTTTGGGCGAGGGCACTTCCGCCCCTACATTTTTACTCGCAGGCGTCGTTGTGCCTGTTCTAAACGAGGGGTATACTAGCAGTATCAAAGACAAGGAGTGAAAACATGGGGCCACTTGAAGGCATAAAGGTTGTAGACCTATCGCGTAATAGCCCGGGCAGATACACTACGATGATTATGGCAGACTTCGGCGCCGAGGTCATCACGGTGGAGACGCCGCGCACCACGGGCACGCAATCTTTCATGTTCACCGACGACACCTGGTTTCGCTATGTGGGCATGAACTGCAATAAGAAGAGCATCGCGGTGAACCTCAAGCATCCTAAGGGACAGGAGATTGTACACAGTCTGGTGGATAAAGCGGACGTCTTCATCGAGGGGTTCCGTCCCGGCGCTTCGGCGCGCCTGGGCATGGACTACGAGACCTTGAGCAAACGAAACCCGCGTCTCATCTACTGCGCCATCACGGGCTACGGACAGGACAGCCCCTATGTGAACCGGGGAGCGCACGATATAAATGTAGTAGCTTTGACAGGCATACTGGGGGCCACAGGCTCCAAGGACAGGCCGCCTATCCACATCGTCTCGCCCCAGATAGCAGACATGTCAGGCGGCAATATCCAGGCCATAAGCTCCATCCTGGCAGCACTCTATGCCCGGGAGAAAACAGGAAGAGGCCAGTTCCTCGATGTGTCCATCACGGACGGCATGGTGTTCATGAACTGGGTGATGAACCTCCGCTATCTGATTAACGGTTTCATAGCAGAGCGAAGCGAGCTGCCCACGGGCAGCGACATGGCCTGGTTAAATGTCTACAAGACCAAAGACGGCAGCTACATCGCGTTGTCCTGCCTGGAACCTCACGCCTGGGCCAACCTGTGCAAGCTGGTGAAACGAGAGGACTTCCTGCCCCATCATTTCTCCACAATGGAGAAGCAGAAAGAGATATACGATACGTTCTGCCAGATCTTCGCCGCCAAGGATAGAGCAGAGTGGCTCAAGCTCTTCGATGAGGCCGATGTCGCAGGAGCGCCGGTAAACACCGTGGCGGAAGCTTTATCCGACCCACATGTCGTGTACAAGGGACTGGTGGTGGAGGTGGACCATCCCAAGCTGGGCAAGGTAAAGCTCCTGAAAAGCCCCTACCGGTTCTCCGACACCCCGGTGAAGCCGAGGGTACGCCCGCCGCTCTACGGGGAGAACACCGAGGAGATACTGAAGAGCGCGATGCGGGCCAGCAAAAAGGAGATCGCCCAGCTCCGCAAAGAGGGCGTGATAGAGTAGGGATCGTCTACTAACGGGGAGTTCAGAGGGGCAAAGCCCCTTTGACGGGGGATTTGGGGGTGCCCCCCAATTTCTCAAAGTCCCCCAAGATTGGGGGATAAAGGGGGCTGAAAAGAGGATTGCCCTGCCCTACTCCCCCATAATCTGGAGCACGATGTCGCGGGAACGGGGCCTGTTGTCGAAATCGGCCAGGATTATCTGCTGCCACGTGCCCAAGGTCAGTCTCTTGTTGACGAAAGGCACCACCAGGGAAGCGCCCAGCAGCGAGGCGCGCACATGGGAGTAGCCGTTGCCATCACCCCAGGTGGCATCATGCCGATAGACTATATTTTTAGGCATTAATCTTTCCCACATGCTCTCGAGATCGCTGAGCACGCCGCGTTCGAACTCTATGGTGGTCAGGCCGGCCGTAGAGCCCGCTACGAAGATAGTCACAGTCCCATCGCTGACACCCGAATCCTCCACCTTTTGCGCCACCTTATCAGTTATGTCAATAAAGTCACAATCGCCTCTAGTCTGCACATGGATATGGGTATTGGTAACCATCTTATTCCCCCTATTGCGGAAAGCTCGCTGAGATTATAGCAGAAGTCAATAAGGGCGGGTTTGAAACCCGCCCCTACGTAGGGCATTTAATGATATAATGGTAAGACTTTTGAAAGCAGGAATTCCCCCTCCCTTTAATCCCTCCCTCAAGGGGAGGGAGAATTATGAATCCCTCTCCCTCGACGGGAGAGGTTAGGTGAGGGTGAATTTGGTGACGAGAAGATGGACTTCTTTGAGACTGTAAGGAAAAGGCGCAGCGTCTGCCACTTCAGCGACCAGCCAGTGGCGCAAAAGGACATTATAGCCATACTCGAGGCAGCCATACTGGCACCCAGCGCTACCAACGAGCAGCCCTGGCGCTTCATCGTAATCAGGGATAAAAATCTCAAAGAGGGTATGCGGGATGTGGTCAACGCTGTGGTGGAAACCATGATAGCGGCCACGGACAGCAAATCGCGCCAGAAACGGCTGGCCTGGATGCAGTCCTACAGCACACATTTCGCCGATGCCCCTGTAGCCATCGCAGCCCTGGCCCACCCCTGGGTGGGGGGAGGCTACGGGGCACCGAAGGACCCGGCACACCGCGACCTGGCGCTGCTCAGCGTGGCTATGGCCGTAGCCCACCTCCAGTTGGCAGCCACCGCGCTGGGATACAGCAGCTGCTTCGCCAGCAGCCCGGCTGAGTTCGCCCGCAACGAGCTCGAGGCCCTGCTGGGTGTGGAGCAGCCCTGGTTCCTGGTAGGCATAATCTCACTGGGGCGAGCTGCAAAGCGGCCGGGGAAGAGACCAACGCGGAAATCTATTGACGAAGTCTGCGCCTTTATCGGGTAGACTTTTAAAGGTAGTTTAGTAACTGGGAAGTGCAGAGGGGCTTTGCCCCTCTGGAGGGGGACTGGGTGACTACAGGGGGTTGATGATAGGGAATGAAAATACTCGGTATCGAAACATCATGCGATGAGACCGCCGCAGCCATGGTCGAGGACGGCACCAAAATCCTGTCCAACGTCATCTCCTCACAGGTCGAGCTGCACAGCCGCTACGGCGGCATCGTCCCCGAAGTTGCCTCCCGGCAGCACCTGCTCTCCATCATGCCCATAGTGGAAAAGGCATTGGCAGATGCTAAGGTGCGCCACAGCGACCTCTCGGCTATAGCTGTCACCAACGGCCCCGGGCTGGCCGGCTCGCTGCTGGTGGGCGTGAACTTGGCCAAGGCGCTGGCACTGGCCTGGGGCCTGCCCCTCATCGGCGTTAACCACCTCGAGGCTCATATCTACGCCAACTGGCTGGGTGAGGATAAACCCGTATTCCCGGTAATCTCTCTTATAGTCTCCGGCGGGCATACCGAGCTAGTTTTGCTCCAAGGCCACGGGGAGATCACGAGGCTGGGCAGGACTCGGGATGACGCTGCCGGAGAGGCCTTCGACAAGGTAGCACGGGCGCTGGGCCTGGGCTACCCCGGCGGCCCCGTTATAGAGCGAGCCACCCAAGGGATAACACCTACCTACCGACTGCCCCGCGCCTGGATCAAAGGAAGCGACGATTTCAGCTTCAGCGGAATCAAGACAGCGGTAGTGCGGCTGGCGGAGGAGTTGAAAATCTCACCATCACCCAACCCCAACCCTCTGGCACTAGACCTCGCCGCCAGCTTCCAGCAGGCTGTGGTGGATGTGCTGGTGACCAAAACGGTGGCTGTAGTCGGCAAGCATGGGGTGAATCAGATACTCCTCGCCGGAGGGGTGGCTGCCAACAAACTGCTCCGCGAGACCATGGTCCGCCGCTCGCCGATACCCGTATTGATCCCAGCGCACATCCTGTGCACCGACAACGCAGCCATGGTCGCCTGCTGCGGCTATTTCCGCCTGCTTCAGGGAAAAGTAGCAGGCTGGGATCTGGATGTGGTGCCCGGGCTCAGCCTGGGGTCTTCAAAATAGCCAAGAAGGGCACAGCACGCTGTGCCCCTACAGGGGGAACGCTTACTGAGGCCAATCTCTGAGCCAAGGGGCAATCGGCACAGCGACGGGGGTGGCAGAAGGTCCTGTCCAGATGGAGCAGCCCCTGCTGACGCCGCGCCGAATCCACCAGAGCGGAGGCCTTCGAGCCCAGCAGCTTCGTCAGTCCCCGCGTGATCTCGTTGCCGCCCGACCTGGGATAGACTCTATAGAGCCACAGAGCCTGCTCCGCTAAACTTACCTGCGAGCTGGCCTCAGCACAGGCGAAGGCGAAAGGCAGGGCGATATTGACCGCGATCTCTCTGGCCCTACCCTGCCCGATGAGAGCGCGTTCGCCTTCAGAAGAATTGTTCTCAGCGCCCACCATGAAGCCTGCCTCGAGCCGCCCGATGTCGGAGCGGGACTCTTCCACCAGACGCAGGACGCCTTCGAGAAGCCCCTCATCCATAAAACGGGCCAGCAGATAGGCAGCCCCGGTGAGGCGGCGGGCAGGGTGGTTCTCCGGGCGCACCCTGAATAGATGCCAGCGGGGTGGGCTCATGGGCTCCCTGTCGCCCAGACAGCACCGAATCTGCTCCCACTCCGCATTATCATTATCTTGAAGCAATCTAGCCATACCCAGAAGCAGCGCCCTGAGTACAATAACCCGCTCCTCGAGAGCCTTCCCCTTGCAGCAGCCCTCCAGAGTCGCCAGGGGCAGTCGGCAGGCTAGCTCCTCGAATTGCTCCTTATTCTTGGTATAGCCCAGGGCTCCCATGATGCCCCGGTACAGCACCTGAGATGGCGGCTCCTCGCCTATTCCGGCCGCGAAGCGACCTGCCTTCAGCCTGAATCGCTCCTCGCCGGCTTCATCCAGCAGCCTGCCCATCTCGTCGTCGCCCAGCCACCCCAGGGCACCGTAGCAGGGCTCGTCAGGCACTATATCAAGGCAGGCCCAGCGGCGCACTTCCTCCAACGAGCCCTTGAGGCAATGGCACAAGCTCAGCGTGGGCACCGTCTTGCCATTCTGGAGAACTACCGATGCCTCCCCATCCCAGACCACCTGAAGGATCACCCCGTTATACCTGGGGTCGCGGCCATGGCCGTGGCCCTTCCAGTCCGCAGCTTTCAAATGAAGCTCCACATCCCCGACCAGCAGTCCGCCGTCAGTAGCGATAACAGCGCCCATGAAATCGGGGCCACAATCCCTGTTCTCCTTCCCCGGGTAGATAACCCACACCTTTTCACCGGAGCCGGTGACCAGGCTCTCCGCTGCCACCAGTTGCCGCTTCCATATCTCGACCAGGAGGCACTCCTCAACCTTATCTATGATGCCCCCTTCTGCGCCACCGCAACCATTCAACGCAGTACAAATTCTGCCGAACGCCGCTACCTGGATGCTCAACCCTCAAAGTCCCCAGGATTCAATTTAGAGGGCCTTGCCCCTGTCCTCCAACTCAAACATCGTCCTGGGGAGATTTATCCTCCGCAGACGCCCTGTAATCGAAGTTGGCGCGCTCGGCAATTATGGAGAGCAGGGTAGCAGAAGCGCCGCGGGGCCGGTACATCCCCGTCTCCCACTCGCTGATGGTCTGCTGGCGCGTCCCCAGCTCGTCTGCCAGCTCCTGCTGGGTCATCCCCAGGTGAACCCTGAGCGCCCTGATGCCCTCGCTGTCCCAGTGAACCTTCCTTTTCGATTTCATGGCGACAGCTTACACGGTTTCGTGTAAAAAGTCAAGCCCGATTCGCCGGTCTGCGTTGAAAATGAGGGACTGGCATCCTCGATATCAGGACTGAATGGTGACACTATGAGGACTAAACCATCTCCAGGTGTCTCCAAACCGACCAGGCTGCGTAAATACACAGGACTCAGGACTGTGCAACTGTCACAGTCCCCTTTTATCGCCATTATGCTACGTACAATGCAGGGCAAACACGTGCTAAACAGACTGCTTTAGTACGGACTGTTGACAGTCCACCCTATTTCTGTTATAATACCGCGCACGGACTGAATAAAGCAGTCCCAGGAAAATGGAGTCCAGAGGAAGGCAATAGCCACTATCAGAGACTACGAACTGGAAGGGCGCGGACTTATCCCGCCCTACGGGCCTGCCAGGGGGATGCTGCAGGCTCTACAGTTGCTGCGAAGGACGACACCTTCCAGAATAGACAGCGATTACCTGCGAGTAAGTAAGATCGCCCCGGGCAACGAATACAAGGTAGTGGGCGCATTGAGGTTCCTGGGGCTCATCGACGAGGACGGCAAGCCCACGGAGGGCAGCCGCCTGCTGAAAACAAAAGGGACTACCTATACCCAAGCCCTGCAGGAGATAGTCCGCAGAGCCTACTCAGGGGTATTCCACGGACTGCGGTCCGATGGGGTAACCCGGGAGGGAATCTACAACTACTTCGTCACCGAGGGCGGGATGGGGGCTGAGATGGCGAACAAGGCCACCCGTTTCCTGATCAAGCTGTGCCGTCTGGCTGAAATCGAGCTGGCCCCAGAATCGCCCAGAGGGGCCTCCCGAGGAAAAAGAAAGGCAAAAGCTCAGCCACAACACTACATCAAGTCCCAGGCCGATCCTGGGGGCAGGGACTTCGACCTCCAGTCCCCTACCCAGGTGGTATCCGCCCAATTCCCCATGGTGCTGGCATTAACGCCGGAAATGGCATCCATGAGCCAAGAGCAACTGACAGAGCTGTTCCGCAAAATGCGGATAGCCCTGGAGCAGTCCGCCCCCAGCAAAAATTAGCCTACCCCCAGCGTCTTCGAAGCTAAATGCCCTCAGAAGCCCCAGAATCGGCGCAGGCCGTTTCGACATACTGTGATACCAGTCCGTTTTAATTTTTGTGGTTGATTCCTCGATGCCCAAGCGTACAGACCATTGATAGACAGACTTAGCTTAGTATCGTAAATAATAAGTTGCACCCTCCTTCAAAATGGTTGGAAACGGAAATAAAATCTTGGTTGACCCAAATTGCCATTCATTGTCTTATCGATTGGGAACCTCTTGACAGATATTTGTGCTAATGATAAAGTTGCAATAGCTTTGATGGCGTTATGAACCCAGATTAGAGTATCATCCCCCTTAATGTGAGTGCACAATGAAAGTTAGCAAAGCAGCAATCGTATGGCTGATAGCCTTTGTTATTTTGGCAACTTCGGTAGATGGCTGTGCCAATTCACCAACGTCGACCATCACCTGGATCAGCTCTTTTGGTGGGATTAATCGAGACGAGGCCTACTCGGTACAAGAGACCATTGATAAAGGCTATATCATCACTGGATATACCGAGTCCCACGGGGATGGTAACGCTGACGTGTATGTTGTGAAGACTGACCGTTCAGGAAATAAGCAGTGGAGCCGTACCTTCGGTAGCCCTGAGTATGATGAAGGCTATTCAGTACAGCAAACCAGTGATGGCGGCTATATCATTGCTGGATATACTTACTCTGAAGAAAACGGAGAGGATATCTATCTAATCAAGCTCAGCTCAAGTGGCAGCGAGCAGTGGAGCCGTACGCTTGGCGGCCCTGAAGACGATCGTGGTTATTCGGTTCAGCAGACCACCGACGGTGGATACATTGTAGCTGGCGATACCTGGTCAGACAAGAATGAGACCGATGTTTACCTCATCAAGACGAATCCCAACGGTGAAGAAGAGTGGAGCCGTACCTTTGGGGATCTCAAGAGTGATTTTGGAAAGTCGGTACAGCAGACCAGTGATGCAGGATATATTATTGCTGGAGAGACCTACTCCTACGGCGCAGGTGAGTCAGATGTATATCTAATTAAGACAGATGCTAAGGGCAATGAACTATGGAGTCGAACTTTCGGCGGCTCAAGCTACGATGATGGCTCCTACGCTGAACAGACCACAGATGGCGGCTACATCATAGTCGGAGTGACTAAGTCCTACGGCATTGGTGTTGGTAATGTATACCTTATCAAGACTGACTCCGAAGGTGCGGAACAATGGAGCCACACCTTCTCTGGGTCGGGGGCAGCGGGGGGAACTTCGGTGCATCAGACTAAAGATGGAGGCTATATTTTAGTTGGAGGCACAAGTACCAGCATCTTTAGTGGTAATGTATACCTCATTAAAACCGACCCCGAAGGCAACGAGGACTGGAGCCGTACCTTCGGCGGCTCAAAGGTAAGCTATGGTAGCTCAGTCCAGCAAACCCAAGATGGAGGCTATATTATAGCCGGATGTATTTATTTCAGCACCACTCACTTATTTGATATCTACCTCATTAAGACTGATGCTCAAGGCAAGGTCAGTACCAGAGAATGACTCAAGAGCGTTGAACCGGCCTCGGATACCAACAGCCCTCTTGGCCATGACGTTTTATTTGTTAACTATCAGGGGAAACGTACCTTTCTGGAGCTGTGCTGATTCAAAATGAAGCGCTTTAGAATGGGTGCAGTTCTTCTGGCTGGGCGTAATGCCCTATCTAGTTTACCCCATTGGTTAGGTGGGTTCCATTTCACCCACCCTACTTTTATGTCATCCCTGCGAAAGCAGGGATCCAGAACTGTAGCGTCGTGACTCCCGTCACGACGGGAGTTCGTCGCCACAAGAGTGGCGACGCTATTATGAGTACGAGAGTAGGACGGGTTAGGAAACCCGTCCTACTCTCGTAGGGGCGCACGGGTGTGCGCCCCTACGTAGCCTGGGGAGCGGATGCTCCAAGCTGCCCCATGTCATTGCGAGCGTAGCGAAGCAATCTCATCGTTACCCTTCATAACCACGAGCACGCGGAGATTGCTTCGTCGTCCGCCTGAGGCGGACTCCTCGCAATGACAAATAAATAAGACCTGCCCCCGTTGCCCCACCTCCCCAGATGTGCTACAATCTCTCGGCTATAAGGGGATGAGATGTCAGACCTGAAATACTGGGTGGCGTTCAACCGCATACAGGGCATTGGACGAGCCAAGTATGCACAACTGGAAAGCTATTTCGGCGACCTGGAGCGCGCCTGGAAAGCCGGCGCTGCGGAGCTGAAGGCAGCAGAGCTGGACAGCAAGTCTATCGAGGCCATAGTCTCCGCACGCCCAGATATCTCGCCCGACGCCGAGATGGAGAGGCTGGAGCGATACCATGTCAAGGCGCTCACCTGGAATGACCCTGCCTTCCCCGCCAGGCTCAAGGAGATTTACGATGTGCCGCCCGTGCTCTATGTCAGGGGTAATATCACTCCAGACGATGAGTGGACTATAGCAGTGGTCGGCACCAGGCGAGCCACCATATACGGGCGGGAGGTTACCGAGCGCCTGGTCTCTGAGCTGGTGCGCAACCGCATCACCGTAGTCAGCGGGCTGGCCCGCGGCATAGACTCCATAGCGCACCGCACGGCGCTGGAGTCAGGAGGACGCACCATCGCCGTGTTCGCCTGCGGGCTGGACATCGTCTACCCTCCGGAGAACGTGAAGCTGGCGCAGGCGGTCATGGAGCACGGGGCTCTGGTGAGCGAGTACCCGTTGGGCACCAAGCCCAAGGCGGAGCACTTCCCGCGCCGCAACCGCATCATGTCCGGGATGAGCCTGGGCGTGCTGGTCGCCGAGGCGGGAGAGGGTAGCGGCGCCATGATCACGGCAACCCTGGCCCTGGAGCAGAACCGTGAGGTCTTCGCCGTGCCGGGCAGTATTTTGTCGCCGACAAGCACCGGCGTCAACCGCTTAATTAAAGAAGGGGCCAAGCTGGTGAGCGATGTCCAGGATATCCTGGAGGAGTTGAATTTGAGCATGATCCCGAGACAGATGGAGATGAGAGAGCTTGTCCCGGAGAACGAGACTGAGTCGCTCATCATCAAACACCTCTCCCACGAGCCGGTTCACATCGACGAGGTCTGTCGCAGCTCGTGCCTCCCCATCGCCACTGTATCCAGCACCCTGGCCATGATGGAGCTTAAAGGAATAGTACGCCAGATGGGCGGGATGAACTACATCCTGGCCCGCGAGGCGAGAGCCAGCTATCAGTTAGGAGCTAATTAACGATGTCCAAGAATCTTGTCATAGTTGAATCACCTGCCAAGGCGAAAACACTGGGCCAGTTCCTGGGGAGTGACTACACGGTCAAGGCGTCCCTGGGCCATGTACGCGACCTCCCCCAGAAAGAGCTCGGGATCGATGTAGATAACGATTTCTCCCCCAAGTATGTTGTGTCCCAGGGCAAGAAGAAGGTGCTAAAGGAGATAAAGGAGGGGGCGAAATCGGCCAAAGCGGTTTACCTCGCTACAGACCCCGACCGCGAGGGCGAAGCTATTTCATGGCACCTGGTTGCAGCAGCAGGATTGGGTAAAATGCCACTTAAACGGGTGGTGTTTCACGAGATAACCAAGGAGGCCATCACCGATGCCTTCAAACATCCCCGCGCTATAGATTTGAAGCTGGTAAACGCCCAGCAGGCGCGGCGCATCCTGGACAGGCTGGTGGGGTACAAGCTGAGCCCAGTCCTATGGAAAAGTGTCAGGCCGGGGCTCTCCGCGGGGAGGGTGCAGTCGGTCGCAGTGAAGCTAATAGTTGACCGCGAGGCCGAGATACTTGGGTTCGTCCCGGTGGAGCACTGGTCGATCGAAGCCGAGTTGGCCAAGGAAGCTAAGAAGTCGCCCAGCTTCAGGGCAGGCCTGGTGGGGCTGGCCAATGGCGCTAAGATCGAGCTCAAGGGCGAGGAGCAGGCCCAGAAGCTGGTAAAGACGCTGGAGAAAGCGGACTACGCGGTGTCCGCAGTGCGCGAGAAGAGGACAGCCCGACAGCCAGCGCCGCCGTTCATCACCAGCACCCTGCAGCAGGAGGCCTGGCGGAAGTTCAGGTTCAGCGCCAAGCAGACCATGGCCATCGCCCAGCAGCTTTACGAGGGCCTGCCTCTGGGCAAAGCGGGCCATGCGGGACTCATTACTTACATGCGCACCGATTCCACCACTGTCGCGGCATCGGCCTTAGCGGAGGCGCGAGCCTATATCGCTGAGAAATACGGCGCGGATTTCCTGCCCCCCTCACCCCGACACTTCGCCAAGAAGGTAAAAGGGGCGCAGGAGGCACACGAGGCGATACGCCCTACCTCCATTCACAGAGAGCCGGAGCAAGTCAAGCCTTATCTAAACTCTGAGCAGTTGAAGCTTTACACCCTGATCTGGCAGCGGATGGTCGCCAGCCAGATGGCGGCAGCCCAAGTTGACACCACTACCGTGGACATAGAGGCTAAGGCTGCCAAGGAGAAATATCTATTCCGGGCTGCAATCTCGGTGATAGCCTTCCCCGGCTTCCTCACCCTGTACCAGGAAGGTAAAGACGAGGATGAGAACGGGGAGAAGAAGAATAAACTGCCCGAGCTGGTCAAGGGAGAACAGCTCAGGCTGTTGCAGCTTATACCCGAGCAGCATTTCACCCAGCCACCACCGCGCTATACGGAGGCCACGCTAATCAAGGCATTAGAGGAGAAGGGCATCGGGCGTCCCAGCACCTATGCCCCCATACTGACACTGATCCAGGAACGGGGCTATGTGGAGCGGCACAGCGGGAAGCTGGGGCCCACCGAGCTGGGCACGATTGTCTCGAACCTGCTCAGCAAGCACTTCGCCGACATCGTCAACGTCGGCTTCACAGCGCAGATGGAGGAGAAGCTGGACCAGATCGCCAGCGGCGAGCTGGAGTGGGTTCCCATGCTGCACGAGTTCTATAACCCGTTCCAGGAGACCATTTCCAAAGCAACCAAGGCTATCCCTAAAGTCAGCGAGCCCACGGACGATATTTGCGAGAAATGCGGGCGGCCCATGGTTATCAAATGGGGACGCCAGGGCAAGTTTATCTCCTGCAGCGGTTTCCCCGAGTGCAAGAACGCCCGCTCCATAGTGGTTAACATCGGCGTGAAGTGCCCCCGATGCAAGGGCGAGTTGGTGGAGAGGAAGAGCAAGCGAGGGTACACCTTCTACGGCTGTGGCAACTACCCCAAGTGCGACTTCGCTGTGTGGGACAAGCCATTACCCAAACCCTGCCCCCAGTGTCAAGGGCTATTGACGCTGTCGAAAAAAGGAACGGCAAAGTGCAGCCAATGCAGCTATGAAGGGGAAGTGGGCGAAGAGGGATAGCAGAGTGGAAGAGCTATTCAAAAAGTATATTAAATACCTGGAAGTAGAGCGCAGCATCTCTGCATATACGGTAAGGAACTATACCACCGACATCCAGGGTTTCCTCAATTTCCTGGACACCAATGGAGTGACATCGCTCAATAGGGTTGACCGCTCCGTCATGCGCCGCTATCTGGGCTGGCTCCAGGAGCAGGGCATAGCTCGAAACAGCATCAGCCGCAAGCTCAGCGCCCTGAGGTCATTTTATCGGTATCTAATGCGAGAGAATCTGGTCAATACTGAGCCTCTGTCGTCGCTGTCAGCGCCCAAGCTAGAGCAGAGGCTGCCCACCTTTCTTTCCACCGATGAGATAGTACGGCTGGTTGAGGCACCTGATACCTCGACACCTAACGGTATACGGGACTGGGCGATACTGGAGTTGCTCTACGCCGCCGGGCTGCGACTGAGCGAGACTGTGGATTTGAATGTGGGCGACGTTGACCTCAACTCCCGCCAGATCAGGGCCTGGGGCAAAGGCTCGAAGGAGCGGATGGTGCTCATGGGCAAGCCGGCAGCGGAGGCGCTGAGGCGTTATGTCAAGGATGGCCGCCCCAGGCTTCAGGGCAAGAAAAAGAGCCAGGCACTTTTCCTGAACCGCTTCGGAGACAGGATCGCCAGGCGCCGCATCGAATACATAATCAAGAAATACGCCCGTCAGGCAGGGCTTGATATGAGGGTTTACACCCATATGCTGCGCCACACCTTTGCCACTCACATGCTCGACGGCGGCGCTGACCTCAGGGCAGTGCAGGAGCTTCTGGGACACGCCAGGCTTGCCACCACCCAGATCTATACACATGTCAGCCAGAACCAAATCCGCCGTACTTACCTTGCCGCCCATCCCAGAAGCGGCAAGAAGGAAACAAAGCGATGAAGATACTCGTCATCCACGGGCCTAACCTGAACATGCTCGGTTCCCGCAATCCTGAAATCTATGGCACTAAAACCCTTGCTGAGATAAATTCCCTGCTCCAGAAAAAGGCTGGCGAGCTCGGCGTGGAACTGGAGTCATATCAGTCAAACCACGAGGGCTATTTGATAGATTTCATCCAGAAGAAGGCTAAGAGAGCGGCGGGCATCATTATAAACCCGGGAGCGCTCACCCACTACGGGCTCTCCCTGCGTGACGCCCTGGAAGATTCCTCCCTGCCCATAATCGAGGTTCATCTCTCCGATATCCAACACCGCGAGGAGTTCAGAAAACATTCTGTAATCGCACCTATAGCCCGGGGACAGATATCAGGTCAGGGATGGCAAGGGTACATCGCAGCTCTGGAGACCCTAATGGCTTTGCTATCAGAAGGTAAACATGACCGACCGGCTCGGTAAACTCCGCAGCCAGCTCGTCCCAAAAGGGCTTGACGCCATCATCATATCTCAGGGCGAGAACCGCTGTTACCTTTCCGGCTTCACCGGCTCGGCAGGCTTCCTCCTCATCTCGCAACAAAGGGCTATCCTGGCCACCGACTTTCGTTATGTCGAGCAGGCGCAGTCCCAAGCGCCCGATTTCGAGGTGGTTCAAATACAGGGTGAGATAGCGAAATGGTTCCCCCGCCTGGCCTCGGATCTTCATGCCCACAAGCTGGGATTCGAGGGTAAGGATGTCTCGTTTTCCACCTATAAAGAACTAACAAAAGCCACAGGTGAGGTAGAAAAAGGGATTAGCCTCGTTCCCACCGATGGGTTGGTGGAATCACTGCGTGCTGTGAAAGACAAAGAAGAATTAAAGTTAATAGAGAAAGCGGCAGCGCTGGCCGATGCTGCCCTCGAAGAAATTCTGCCGCAAGTTAAACTGGGCATCTCAGAGAAAGAGCTTGCCTGGGAGATAGAGAGTTTCCTGCGCCGTAATGGCAGCGAGCCAGTCCCCTTTGAGCTTATCGTGGCCTCGGGCCCGAACTCAGCGCTGCCCCACGCCAGACCCACCGACAGGGTTATTCGCCAAGGCGAGCCTGTGGTCATAGACATAGGGGCGAAGGTAGAGGGATACACCAGCGATATCACCCGCACCATCTGCCTGGGTGAAGGGGATAGCAACTTCCATCGGGTTTATGATATAGTTTTAGGCGCACAGCTCACGGCCATGACAACACTGCAGATAGGTATGACCGGCGAGCAGGTTGACCGCCTAGGCCGTACTGTCATCGAGCAGGCAGGATACAAAGATGCCTTTGGCCACGGGCTGGGACACGGCGTGGGCCTGGCCACCCACGAGGAGCCTCGCCTGGGCAGCAACTCCGCCAGCATATTGGCCGAGGGCATGGTGTTCACCATCGAGCCCGGCATCTATATCAGCGGCTGGGGTGGGGTACGGATAGAGGACATGGTAGTTATGGAGGAAGGTAAAGTCAGACTACTTACCAAAGCAAGAAAGATGTGGAGACCTTGAGATGATCGCCGCCACCGACATAAAGAAAGGCATGGTCATTGAGCTCGAAGGGCAGCTCTATTCCATCCTCGACTTTCAGCATATCAAGGTGGGACGGGGCAGCGCCCAGATCAGGATCAAGATGAAGGATATTCAAGCAGGGCATACCACCGAGCGCACCTTCCAGGCAGGCGAGAAATTCAATCAGGTGCAACTTGAGCTGAGCAACGCTCAGTACCTTTACCAGGATAGCGATTTCCATTACTTCATGGACATCAAGAGCTTCGAGCAAATCCCCTTGACCGCCGAGCAACTGGGCGATACCTTTAGAAAATATTTCAAGGAGGGGATGATACTGGTGATCCTGCGGCACGGCGACAAGGCAGTTGGGATCGAGATGCCGCTCACTGTGGACCTCAAGGTCACCGAGACCGGCCCCAGCTTCAAAGGGAACACGGCGCAATCGGGGACAAAGCCGGCCACCCTGGAAACCGGCATCATTGTTCAGGTCCCGTTTTTCCTCAATGTGGGAGATGTCATTCGCGTCGATACCCGCACCGGGAGCTACATAGAAAGAGCATAGCATTTAGTGAGCAACTTGTTAAAAGCCGACCTTCACATGCACACCCGCTACTCGGAAGATTCCCTATCCCCTCCAGAAAAGATAGTCCAGCACTGTATCAAGCGCGGAATAAACTGCCTGGCAATTACCGACCACAACACCATTACCGGAGCCCTTGAGGTCAAGCGCCTCGCTCCGTTCAAAGTCATCATCGGCGAGGAGATATTGACCAACCAGGGCGAGATCATCGGTTACTTTCTCAGTGAAAAAATACCCCCTCGTCTTTCCCCCGAGGAGACTGTGGCGCGGATCAAGGCGCAGGGAGGGCTTGCTTGCATTCCCCACCCCTTTGACCGCTTCCGGAGTGGGGCAAAGCTGCGCAACCATACTTTGGAGAAGATAATACCGGATATAGACTTAATCGAGGTCTTCAATTCCCGTACCATGCTGCTGCGGGACTCGGCACGCGCCCTTGAGCTTGCACGAAGGCATGACTTGCCAGCCACAGCCGGCAGCGATGCCCACATTGTTCAGGAGGTCGGCAGCACCTACATGGAGATACCGGAGTTTAACGATGCCGAGCAGTTTCGGCAAGCGTTGAAGCAAGGACAGGTATTCGGGCATAGAACCAATTTTTTTATCCACTTTTACGGCATCAGGAACAGATTGATCAAACAGTTTCAAAGGAGCTAGCGGCCATGTATAAACTCGGCTGGTTCTCCACAGGCCGGGGCGGAGGATCCCGCGCTCTGCTGACGAGGACGCACGATGAGATCGAGAAAGGCAATGTAAAGGCAAAGATCGAGTTCGTGTTCTGCAGCCGTGAGCCCGGAGATGCTGAGGGCAGCGATACGTTTATTAAACTGGTTGAATCTTACCGCATCCCCCTAGTTTGCCTCTCCTCAAAGAGGTTCAAGGCCAGCGGCGGAGAATACCTCTCTCCACAATGGCGGCTGGAGTACGATAGAGAAGGGATGAGACGTCTCAAAGGCTATTCTCCCGACCTCTGCGTCCTCGCCGGTTACATGCTCATCGTCAGCCCTGAGATGTGCCAGCATTATAAGATGATCAACCTCCACCCTGCTGCCCCCGATGGCCCCACGGGCACCTGGCAAGAGGTAATATGGAAGCTCATCGAAATCAAGGCTACTGAGACGGGCGTGATGATGCACCTGGTCACCCCCAAGCTGGACAAAGGGCCCCCTGTAACCTACTGCAAGTTCTCCATCAGAGGCGAGCTATTCGATAAGCACTGGGAGGAACTAAAAGGGTTATCCGTTGGCGAAGTGAAAACTAAGCAAGGGGAGAACAACCCTCTGTTCAAGCTTATACGTCAGGAAGGCATGAAGAGGGAGCTGCCGCTGGTCGTAGCCACAGTCAAAGCCTTCAGCGAAGGCAGGGTTCGCATAGAAAAGGGCAAGGTGGTAGATAGCAAAGGGAAGGTTATCAAAGCCTATTCTTTAACCAAAGAGATCGACGAGATAGTTAAAGGTAAATGACCCAGGGGCCATGCCCATACTGCGGTGGGACTAACTCTATCTAAGGCAATACTAATTCAATAAAAGCACGAAATCTGCACCCTACTTACAGAGCGTTTTTCATATCCCTACTCTGTTTTTTGACCTTTATTATTGTCTTTCTCTCTATCGGGTGTATTCCTTTCCTTGGTACACCTTTGTCAATTCGGGGCTTTCGTTCTATCATATAAATCCTCCCTGTATATTATTTGTCAAACGCAAAGCGCCATAGCGGTCACTCTTGTTTCTTTAGCCACTCGGCAACCGCCTGTCTAATGATTTCCTCTCTCGTTCTTCCCTGGTTCGTAGCTATCTCCATAATTTTTTGTTCTATGTTTGACGCAAGGAGTCCATATTTTATTTTACCGGCAGATGGAACCGCGGTTAATTTACTACCTGCTTCTTCAAGCGGAACTCCTAAGGCTAGCTTTTCAAGAAAAGCTTCCCGATCTTCTTCACGTACATATCGATAAAATCCTTGCCCCCACTTGGTTCCTATTAAATCTTTATCAGACATTGGCTTGCTCCACTTGTCTCTGGGCAACGGTTCAAACAGTTCCAGGCGTATCCAGTATTTGTACTTCCCCTCATCATGCACTAACTTTCTGATAGGTGATACATTTACACTGTTGACTGTCGTCCTTCCCCAAAGACGATACTCAATCCTTTTAGACTTGTCATTCTTTTGTTCGAATACCAGGAACACTTTCATTCCAGGCAAGACACCTCTGAAATGTTGATCGCTACCCCAATCGTAGGTATTACATAAATCTTGCTCCCAGCAATAACCGGAACACTCCTTACCATCTACATCGTCAACTTTTGGGGGTGTGATATTTAACTTCAGAGATTTCCCTTGGTCAAGGTCTCGTCTCGCCTCTTGGCATTTCCAGCAAAGAGGGTCTGCAAAAGGGGACGTACATTTTTTCTTCCAATGCCCGTTTTCATAAAGAACCCTGATAACTATTGCCATCATCATCCTCCTAGTAGTATACTACTAGTATACCATAGTTTACGGTATTGTCAAGACACTTTGTAAATCATTTATGAACCGGAGTTTTGACAATAAAAAGGAGATAGCCATGTCCCCCTGGGCTATCTCCTAGAAAATAATACCTATTTAGCTAAGAACGCAGATACTGCACGGGCTGACCCTACTTCGGCTTCACTTTGGTCTTGGCCCCGGTGAGTATCTCATCGATAATGCCATACTCCAGCGCCTGCTGAGAATTAATATAGAAGTCGCGGTCGGTGTCATGGGCAATCTTCTCCAGAGTCTGGCCGGTGTGCCTGACCAGGATGGAGCGGATTACATCCTGCTCCCTCAGTATCTCCTTAGCTATTATAGCTATGTCCGCCGCCTGGCCTTGCGCACCACCCATCGCCTGATGCATGTGGATGGTGGAATTGGGCAGAGCGTAGCGCTTGCCTTTGGTGCCCGCAGCGAGCAAGACCGTGGCCATGCTGGCTGCCAGCCCCACGCAGATGGTGGACACATCGCAGCGTACAAGCTGCATGCTGTCATAGATGGCCAGTCCAGCGTTTATCTGGCCGCCGGGGCAATGTATATACAGGCTGACGTCCTTGTCCGGGTCCTCGCGCTCCAGAAACAGTAGCTGAGCTATTATCAGATTGGCTATCTGGTCGTTGATCGGCATGCCCAAGAAGACAATTCGTTCCTTGAGCAGCAGTGAGTAAATATCGAAGGCACGCTCACCCCGGGGACTGCTTTCGATTACGAATGGGATGATGTTACTTGGTTGATTCTCCATTTTCTTTTCCCCCTTCTTTTTCCTCTAAAGGTATAGTCTCCTCCCCTTTGGTAGCTATCTCAACCAAACGGTCGATGGTCTTTCTCATATATATATTCCTTCTTAGCGATTCCCGTCCCGATGGCGAAGAGAAAAGCTGCCGCACTCTTTCATCGTTCTTAGCACCCTGGATAATACGCTCAACCTCAGCATCGACCTCAGCGTCACTGACCTCGGTCTTCTCCACCTCGCCAAGCTTCTCCAGGACGAGTGAGCGTTTGATCATATCTTCCGCCATAGGCTTGAGCTCGTTTCTGAACTCCTCCTCGGTCTTCTTAACATTCTTTAGATAATTCTCCAAGCTATCCTTCTCGCCGAGATACTGTTTGCGTTCATCAATGAGATGGTCGATCTCATTCTGCACCAGAATATCCGGGTATTCCAGACGGGAAATAGCCACCAGAGCCTCGATCGCCTTATCCTCCAGCCTCCTCCTCTCCATCCGTTCCTTCTCAGACTTAATATCGGCGAAAACCTTTTCCTTGAGAGCATCAATGGTCTCTATGCCACGCCCGAGGCTTTTGGCGAATTCGTCATCCAGGTCGGGAAGGTTCTTCTGCTTGATCTCGTTGACCAGCACCTTGAAGCTGCAATCTTGCCCAGTAAGCTCTCCGAACTCCTGAGACAATTTCAGGGTGAACGCCCTCTCCTCTCCCTTCTTCGCCCCCTCAAGTTGTGCAGAAAAGCCGGGAAGGGACGAAGAGGGTTCAGGCGATAAGGGATACCACCCGCCTTTTTCGCTGACAACGACCTTGCCTTGTGCAGTGCCCTCTACATCGATATTCAGCAAATCCTCGAATTTCGCCTCTCGTTCAACAGGCTCCCAGGTTGCCCGCGTCTGCCGAAGCCTTTCCTGGGCCTCGGTTACCTCTTCATCGGTAACCACCACCGTCTCGGGAATAAACTTGATCTCATGATAGTCGCCCAGCTCTACAGTGGGTCGCACCGGCACAGTGGCCTTAAATGACAGCGGCTCGACCTGAAGGACTTCAACTTTAGGCCGAGCTATAGCATCCACCTTGTGCTCTTCGAGAACCTTATCATAGGACTCCGCCATCAAGAGATTGGCAGCCTCATCGACCAGGGCGTCCCTGCCCAAATACCTCTCCAGCATAGGGCGAGGAGCTTTACCTTTGCGGAAGCCGGGGACTGCCGTTTTCGCCGCAAGACGACGGTAAGCCTTATCAAGAGACCTGTCCATCTCTTCCTTATCCGCCTCAATCGTAAGGACTACCTGACTCCCCTGGATTTTCTCTGTCGATACTTTCATCTTATCTCCATTATACTACGAGCAGGCCTCACAGTGAAGAACGCGGGACCAACTCGTTCTCTAGACGAACCCGTCGACTCTCATCATATGTCATTCTGAGCGAAGCGAAGAATCTGGGAGACCCTTCGTTGCACTCAGGGTGACATGGGGGACACCCCCAAAAGCCTCAGCAAAGAAGCTTCGTCATCTGCACTTCCCCACCGCTAAACCGTCTCATCCAGCTTCAGATGCAATTCTTTGAGCTGCGCCGGGGGAACAGGCGAGGGAGAATCAAACATAAGATCAACAGCGTTTTGATTCTTGGGGAAGGCTATAACCTCCCTGATATTGCTCTCCCCGGTGAGCAGCATCATCAGCCGGTCGATCCCCGGGGCTATACCGCCATGCGGAGGAGCGCCGCACTCCAGAGCCTCCAGAAAACCTCCGAACTTAGCTTGAACCTCCTCCTTGCTATGGCCTAGAATATAAAAAATCTTTTCCTGCAGTTCACGGTTGTGAATCCTTATAGAGCCGCTGGATACCTCGGAGCCGTTGCATACGAAATCGTAGTGCCTGGCGCGCACCTTCCCTGGGTCGGTATCGAGCAGCGGTATATCCTCAGGATGAGGAGAGGTGAAGGGATGGTGCATCGAGTCCCAGCGCTTCTCCTCCTCATTCCAGTCAAACAAGGGGAAATTCAAAATGAAGGCGAAGGCAAGAAGTTTGGGGTCCGCCAGATTCAGACGATGCGCTATCTCAGAGCGCATCGCGCCTAGAACAGCATCCACTACCTTCGGCTTATCGGCGACGATGAGCAGAAGGTCTCCCATATTAGCTTTCAGCCGCCTGGAGATCTCTACTACCTGCTCTTTGGTCAGGAACTTGGCAACGACAGAGCGAACCCTGTCCGGGGCTAATTCAGCAATTTTCTCCTCGGGCTTACCGTCGAGAGCCATTGTGATCAGCCCTTTGGCTCCCCGGCTGCGGACAAATTCGGTTAGCTCGCCAAGCTGGCTGCGTGTGTAAGTGACACAGCCCGGGGCAGCAAAACCTTTTATCTTCCCTCCCTCAGCTAGCACAGTGCGGAATACGGAGAACTCGCTGCCAGCAAAGATGTCCGAAAGGTCCGCCATCTCCAAGCCGAACCTCAAATCAGGCTTATCGCTGCCGTACTTCTCCATGACCTCAGCCCAAGAGAGACGAGGGAAGGGCTTAATCAACCTGAACTGAGGCGTTACCGTCTCCACCAGCGAGGTGAACAGCTCCTCCATCAGATTGAGTACATCCTCTTCATCTATAAAGCTCATCTCGAGGTCGAGCTGGGTGAACTCAGGCTGGCGGTCAGCCCTCAGGTCCTCGTCGCGGAAGCAGCGAGCTATTTGAAAGTACTTATCGTACCCGGCTACCATGAGCAGCTGCTTCAGTTGCTGCGGTGACTGGGGCAGAGCATAGAACTTGCCGGGATATATTCGGCTGGGCACCAGATAGTCCCGCGCCCCTTCGGGCGTGCTTTTTATCATGATCGGGGTCTCGATCTCAAGGAACCCCTTGGCATCGAGGAAGTCGCGCATAAACTTGACCACTTTGTGGCGCAGGATAAGATTACGCTGCATCCGCTCCCGCCTCAGGTCGAGGTAGCGATATTTGAGACGGAGCGTTTCATCTACTTCCACCTCTTCATTTATGTAAAATGGCGGCGTTTTCGCTTTGTTGAGTAACTCTGCCTCCTCTACAATAAGCTCGACCTCGCCCGTGGCCAGCTTGGGGTTCTCCGTGCCTTTGGGGCGTGGCTGCACCTTGCCCTTCACTCTCACTACATACTCACTTCTTAGCTCTGCAGCGATCAAGTGCGCCTTGGCCGATACCTCAGGGTTGAAAACGGCCTGGGCGACCCCCTCTCGATCGCGCAGGTCAATGAAAATCAACTTCCCGTGGTCACGCCGCCGGTTGACCCAGCCGGCGATAGTCACCGTCTGGCCGACGTGCTCCCTTCGCAACTCACCACAATAATGCGTTCTAAAGGCAGTCTTCGATTTAGTCATAGGCCAGATTATATAGGAAAGACACCCCACTTTCAATCTGTTGACTTACCTGCCCTCCCAATGATACCCTTAATCTACTAAGGTAATGAGAAGGGGTAGAAATGTTCAAAACCAGGCTGACTGAGCTATTAGGCGTTAGGTACCCTATCATCGGCGGGGCGATGGCTTATCTGAGCACAGGGAAGCTGGCAGCAGCCGTCTCCAATGCCGGGGGCTTCGGGCTTATCGCCGGAGTCACCCTCACCCGGGAGGAGTTAACGGAGCAGATTCGTATCTGCCGCAGCCTCACCGATAAACCATTCGGGGTCAATATCGCTCTCATCCATCGTGACCCAGAAAAGATAAACCAGGACCTTGATGTCGCCATAGAAGCGAAGGTCGACTTCGTGGAGACCGCTGCCCTTAATCCAGCCCCCTATATCGAGCGGCTCAAGAAGGCTGGCATCACCGTGCTGCACAAGTGCGCCACGGTGAGACACGCTCAATCGGCGGAGAAAGCAGGCGCTGCCGCAGTCACTCTCGTGGGCTACGAGGCAGCAGGGCACACAGGGCTGGATGACTTGCCGCTATCTATTATGATCCCTCTGGCAGTGGACTCGCTGAAGATACCCGTGATAGCAGCAGGCGGAGTCGGTGACGGACGAGCTTTTGTGGCACACCTGGCCCTGGGTGCCAGCGGCGTGCAGATAGGCACCAGGCTCATGGCTTCCAAAGAGTGCCCGGCCAGCGCCAAATTCAAGAACTGGCTTATCAAGACCCAGGCAACCGACACCGTATATGTTGAGCGCTCCATGAACAGGGCTTACCGGGTGCGCAATAACGAGGCGGCACAGAAGGTGCTGGAACTTGAGAAGCAGGGCGCCAATATCTTTGACATTCTTCCATACATCGACGCCGACGCTTTAAAGAAGGTGGTTTTCGAAGGGGATGTCGAGGCCGGCGTGGTCGCCTGCGGGCCAGTGGCAGGCCTGATCAACGACGTGCCATCCGTCAAGCAGATTATCGACCGTATCGTAAAGCAAGGCCAGGACATTGTGAAACGCCTGCACGATAGTTAAGCAACAGTAGGGGCACGGCGCACCGTGTCCCTTGCATGCTCGCCTTTTGGTGTCATTGCGAGCAAAGCGAAGCAATCTCGTAATCGTACCCCCCAACATCCGAGATTGCTTCGTCGCTAAAGCTCCTCGCAATGACATTAGCAAAACCCAAGGCTTAGGGATAAAAGTTGCCAACTTCTAAAAATTCGTTAAAATGTAGGCTATTATCCCTAAAGAATGTTCATAGATGTAGTTGCCCAATTCATTGGGCTTCTTCGCCTGATAAATCAGGCAACTACGAAAAACCACCTGAAGGAGAGCTACCTTGGAGTACTTCTTAACTGAACAACAAAAACTTATCAAGAGCATAGCTCGCAGGATCGCCGAGGAGAGGATACTCCCCGTGCGCGCCGAGCTGGACGAGAAAGAGCAGTTCCCCTGGGAGCTAATCAAGGACATCGCCAACGCCGACCTGTTTAGAATCTTCATTCCAGAACAATACGAGGGCATGGGGGAAGGAAGCTTTGCCCTCTGCATCGCTGTTGAGGAGCTGAGCCGCGCCTGCGCCGGCGTCGCCCTTACCTACGCTGCCGACGCTTTAGGGGCTTTCCCCATACTACTTTATGCCAGCGAGGCCCAGAAGCAACAATATCTCCCGGCTATAGCCAGCGGAGCCAGGCTCACCGCCTTCGGGCTCACAGAGTCCGGGGCCGGCAGTGACGCCGGAGCTATAAATACGACCGCCAAGCGAGACGGCGACGGCTACATCATCAACGGCACCAAGCAGTTCATCACCAACGGCGGCGAGGCTGAGATATACACCATCATCGCCATCACGAACCCGACCAAGGGCGCCCGCGGCGCCAGCGCCTTCATCGTGGAGAAAGGGACGCCCGGATTCACCTTTGGCAAGAAGGAGAAGAAGCTGGGCATCCGCTGCTCCGCCACCAGAGAGCTTGTCTTCCACAACTGCCGCATCCCCAAGGAGAATTTGCTGAGCAAGGAAGGCATGGGGTTCATCGTAACCATGAAGACGCTGGACTCCTCGCGACCCGGGGTCGGGGCTCTGGCAATCGGTCTCGCCCAGGGAGCGCTGGAGGCAGCAGTAGCCTATTCCAGACAGCGCGTCCAGTTCGGCCACCCCGTATCATCTATCCAGGCAGTACAGCACATGCTGGCGAACATGGCTATGGAGCTGGAGGCAGCCAGGGCACTGGTGTACGCCACAGCCAAGACTATAGACAGCGGAGCGAAGAGCTTCACCGAAGAAGGCGCTATGGCCAAGGTCTTCGCCACAGATATGGCGATGAAGGTAACCACCGACGCCGTGCAGGTGTTCGGCGGCGCGGGCTATATGCGCGACTACCCGGTGGAGAAGATGATGCGCGATGCCAAGATAAATCAGATATATGAGGGCACCAATCAGGTGCTGCGAAATGTCATCGCCCTCGAGCTATTGAGAAGGAAAGGGCTGCGCGGATGAACATCCTCGTTTGCATAAAGCAAGTTCCAGGCACTACCGAGATTAAGATAGACCCCAAGACCAACACACTGGTCAGGGAGGGCGTGAAGAGCATCGTCAACCCCTTCGATACCTACGCACTGGAGGAAGGCGTTCGACTCAAGGAGAGATACGGAGGCAAGGTCACTGTCATCACCATGGGGCCTCCGCAGGCGGAAGAAGCGTTGAGGGAGACAATATCGCTGAGCGCCGACGAGGCTGTCCTGCTCAGCGACCGCGCCTTCGCCGGCTCCGATACCTGGGCTACATCGTACGTACTCTCCAAGGCGATTAACAAGATCGCACAGTATGACATCGTAATCTGCGGACGTCAGACACTTGATGGCGATACAGGACAGGTAGGGCCCGAGCTTTCCGAGATGCTGAAGATACCGTTTGTATCCTATGTGAGCAAGATAGAGGAGATAAAGGATAAACACATCAGAGTGCATCGGATGATTGAGGAAGGCCACGAAGAAATCGAGACAACCCTGCCCGCCGTGATCACCGTGGTCAAGGAAATAAATGTGCCTCGGCTGCCCTCGCTGCGCGGCTCGATGAAGGCGAAGACCGCCAAGATCCCCGTCTGGACAGCCGCAGACATAGGTGCAGAGGAAGACAAGGCAGGCATCCCCGGCTCCCCCACCCGCGTGGTCAAGATATTCTTCCCCAAGAGAGAGCACAAAAGCGAGATGCTCCAGGGTACGCTGGAGGAGCAGGTTGCGAAGCTGGCAGAGCGGCTGGAGAAGATAATCTAGGCTTGAGTATTTGATAGGTATTACATGGGTAATCTGATCGTAAATAGAGTTGACCTCAACAATCCCATAGTGGTGGATAATCTTAGGAAAGCTATTGGCAAATTAGCGCAGACTCCTTCGAATTATTACCCGCTGAAGTTCAAACCATCATACTATTTTGAAGTCCCTACCGGAGGGATGCCATCGAAAAGCGGCTGGTATATAGTCTTGGAAGGGAAGAGTCCCCTTTATGTTGGTAAAGCTGACGATCTGGACAAACGTCTAAATACAAATAATGGAAGCACAGATAACTTTGGCAAGAAGGAAAGAAGCTCTGACGCGGAAAGAAATTTCATCAAGAAATTTGCAGAATTAAATATCCTATCTAATTTAAGGGTATGCATAATCAGGGAAAAAGATGTATGTTCAGAATTAAACATTAACGCTAATGCGCTAACTGACCTTGACAGAGGAAACGTAGAAAAAATAATCAACATCTTTAGACATTATTTCAATTATCTATGATCATAGATAAAGTAGGGTGGGTGCAATAAAATGGAACCCACCCTACAGCCACCATCGTGTCATTGCTTTGAAAATAGCCTCTTCAGGCAACCATAGGGTAGGGGCTCTGTCCCCTACCGGAATATGCGGGTGACAGAGCACCCGCGCTATTTTCATGCTTCGTGGTGCTGATTGCAATCAGCTTCCCGGATTCCCGTGCAAGCCGGAATCCGGGAAGCCTAGACTCCTGCTTCCGCAGGGATGACATGAAGGATGTGGTTGATTTTATGCAGAGTGTAACATGAGCGTTGAGCTTAAGATAAAAGGCGCGTCTTAAGGAGATTATAGGGTGAGCAAGGAAATAGAGGTTCGTTACGACAGAGAAGAACGCTGCCTTGAGGTCTTATCTGAGCAAAAGGCAGGCCAACTTGCTGATAAAGACGATTTAGGCGAAACAAGCTCCAAAAAAACCAAAAAGGTAATAGACAGGCTATTTAGAGGAGCACTTGTTTTTGCCGGAACCTGCTTTTTAGCGCTGGGAATCCTGGGGGTATTCCTGCCCCTGCTGCCCACCACCCCCTTCCTTTTACTGGCCGCCGCCTGCTACGCCCGAAGCTCAAAGAGGTTTTACAACTGGCTCCTGAATAACAGGTGGTTCGGCAGCTACATCAAGAACTACCATGAAGGCAGAGGGATTTCACTAAAATTAAAGGTAATAACCTTAGCCCTGCTCTGGGGCACGATAACATACTCCGCGTTCTTTGTAGTCGATGCCCTCTATTGGAGAATCATCCTGCTGGTGATAGCTGTAGGCGTTACCATACACATTCTCAAGACGCGGACATTAAAAGGTACCAGGTAGATAATTCATAATACTCTCTCCCCTGGAGGGAGAGAGTTAGAGTGAGGGGGATCTAAGATGCCTCACCCTCACCTTACCTCTCCCGTCAAGGGAGAGGAAGTAGAGCAAACCTTGAGATAGGTAGGATATGAGTATACAGATTGATATCGAGAAATGCACCGGTTGCGGCTCGTGTGTGCCGGTATGCCCGTTCGGGGTGATGGAACTGGTCAACGAGAAGGTGCGCGTCAAAGAGGGCTGCAACCTCTGCGGCGCTTGCGTGGATGCCTGCACCTTCGATGCCATAAAAATCGAGAAGGCCGAGCAGAAGGTCAGCGAGGGTTACAGGGGAGTCTGGGTCTTCGCCGAGCAGAGAGACGGCAAGCTGAAGAGCGTGGCCTACGAACTGGTCTCAGAGGGCAGGAAGCTAGCCGACAAGCTGGGCACCGAACTCAGCGCGGTATGCCTCGGGTACGATGTCAAGGATGTGGAGCAGCTTGCCCATTACGGCGCGGACAAGGTCTACCTGACGGACGACCCCGCGCTGGCAGACCACAATGAGGACTTCTATACCGGCCTGCTCCTGGACCTCATCAAGAAGCACAAGCCTGAGATACTCATCGCCGGTGCCACCGCTATGGGGCGCTCATTTATCCCCAGGGTGGCTGCTTTGCTCTATACAGGGCTCACTGCCGACTGCACCGGCCTCGACATCGACCCTGAGACCAAGCTGCTGTTGCAGACGCGTCCCACCTTTGGCGGCAACGTCATGGCCACCATCATGTGTCAGGCGAAAAGGCCTCAGATGTCAACCGTGCGACCTCACGTCTTCAAAAGAGGAGCACACCACAAAGAGCGCAAGGGGCAGATAATAAAGGTGGACTTCAAGAAGGAAGCCATCACCTCGAGGACCAAGCTGCTTCGCTTCATCGAAGATTTATCAGAAAAGGTCAAGCTCGATGAAGCCGAAATAATCGTCTCCGGAGGCCGCGGGCTGGGCAAGCCCGATAATTTCCAGATAATAAAGGCATTGGCTGAGGTGCTAGGAGCAGCGGTGGGCTCATCACGCCCTCCTGTAGACGAGGGCTGGATTCCCTATTCACATCAGGTCGGGCAAACTGGAAAGACCGTCTGCCCCAAGCTCTACATTGCCTGTGGCATCTCAGGGTCAGTGCAGCACATAGCTGGCATGGGAACCTCGGAGTGCATCATCGCCATCAACGAGGACCCAAATGCACCTATCTTCCAGGTGGCGACTTACGGGATAGTGGGCGACCTGTTCAAGATTGTGCCCATGCTGACTGAGAAGTTGAAGAGGTCCAGGGGACTTCCATAGCAGCTTCTCTGCAGGCTGCTGAAAAAAGAGGCAGGATCCCTCTGTCGTTAGGGCAGCCTACTCTTCGGCTCACAAAGATAAATCAACTACTTTGAAGACGCTCTTTACTTTCGCAGGCATCCACATTCTGAGATAATCAACTTTATCCGCAAGGGGTAAATCCCATTTGGAGCTTACATCGAACTCTACTACTACCCTGGACTTTTCCACCTTGGCATTAGATACAGTGCCTCTGAAGCCCAGAACTCTGATAATTTCCTCTCTGGCTCGATCGAGATCTGTGTGGCCATTTCCACCAACGGACTCAAGAACAATCTTCATATTCTGCCTCC
>Ga0209777_10001363_pt1 | contig 35734 bp, 32 predicted proteins | sample FrelakmetHBP12HB_FD_187147 | JGI IMG/M metagenome (GOLD analysis project Ga0209777, IMG submission 187147) | Freshwater lake sediment microbial communities from the University of Notre Dame, USA, for methane emissions studies -HBP12 HB (SPAdes)... | ecosystem: Environmental > Aquatic >...
AATATCCTCAACGCTCTTAAAAATTGTTTTCACGCCTTTCGTGTTTTTTTCATCAATAAGAGGTTGGAGACTTGATTCAAACTTCGCAGGAGCAATAACCACCATGTCATACGAGGCAGTAAGAGTCTTAGGTTGTGTTTTCGGCGCATCATATTTCACATTAATCTCAAAACCACCAGCATACGTAACCAGGCTGTTCACTGGCGAGTACCGAACAGGATAACACACTACTTTCACAAAGGTCACTTCCTGATCGTTCTCATTACGACCTGCACCCAGATCATAACTATACCAGGCATCTGGATAGAGCGCAGCGCTTCCATACACAGAAGCATCCTTCACATACGCTATATTCTCACTCATTGTTGATAACGGAGCGATACGAGCAGGCATAACCTCTTTTGTAAGAGTCATAGTGCTGATACCCTGAGGACTACAGACCACCTGGATATTTGTGGACCCAAACGGTATCTGATACGTCTTCACATAAATAGGCAACACCGGCTTATTTGATTCCAATAACTGTGTCGTCGCACCATTCATCGCTATCTCAACAAACCCATCTTTATCAAGCTGGGTTGGCTGTGACGAAAAAAGAACCGATGTTGACTCATTTTTCATGATCATTGTTGGTTTAATAGAGACGTTCGTGGTGAACGCAGCAGCCCCCAACCCACTCAGAACTAAAACTCCAATAACCAATACGGATAGTATTTTACTCATACGTTATCCCCCATTCTTATTTATTAGTAACAATGTTCTCCTTAAAAATATATCCTTAGAAACAGAAAAAAAAGAAGAAAAAGATGAGGGACTCTTAATACCCTAATAAGTGTCGTAGTAGTGGAAACGCATTGGGGAATCGCTGGAACAACAACTCCAAGAACTGTAATAACGGTCTGTTAAACGAATACGGCATTATTATAGGCAAGGGATTTGACCAGCTGCTCTCTTTGCCATAGATATCTTTTGCTTTTACTTTAATGCTATAAGAGCCTTTGATGGTCCAACTGTAAGGCGTATTTATAGTAGCACCAGAGTTGTAAGGGCCAAGCCATCCACTGTTATTCCCATTACCCCAATCCCAGAAATAATACACTTGATCTCCGTCAGGGTCGGATGTGCTCGTGGTGTATGAGTATTGTTGTTTTATCTTGCCATTTGTTGATCCCGATGGTGTAGTGGGTTTCACTGGCTCATTGTTTACTGGTGGCACCTCATGGTTCCTGATTTGGAACTGGTCGCTAGTGTCAGAAACAAGATTGTAGTCGCTATCCATTGCTGATATTTGTAAGAGGTATTCTCCGTCAGGCAGCTTTGTTGTATCCCAGCTGTATTCACCTGTGTTTTTTTGAGGATTGTTCGTAAATGGCGACCAGATCTTACCGTTATCGGTGCTGTAGTAGATGTAGATTGGGAGGTTGAATCCATCCTCATTGTCATGTGCAAACCATTTTATGGTTACAGTATCTTTAAGGGTTTCACCGCCCTGTGGGTAGAGAAGTTGGATAGATGGTGCGTTCCCATTATTCCCTATTAATATATATGTTGCATCAGTACCAATAAGTCCATCGTTGTCTTCAACAGTTAGGGTAACTAGATACGATCCAGGATAAGTATAGGCATGCGTTATGATTGCTCCGTTACCAGTATTTCCATCCCCAAAGTTCCAAATATATGATATTATACTCCCATCAATATCATAGCTAAAAGAACCATTGAATTGAATTAATTCATTTTGGCCTCCATTATCTGGGCAATCTATAATAGCGATGGGGTGTTGCTTCCCGCAGTAAACCATAATAAATAATTGATGCTGTTCTTGAGCAGAGGATATGTTTATTACAATTATAAAATTATGATCAACATTTGGATTAATCTGCCAGGAAACCGTCGTGTTTTGTTTTCCAGCTAAATCGCCGATATATTTAATCGGTGAATCACAGGTTACATTCTCAGGTAAAATTATTGTTAATTGCGTATTATGAGCTGTTTGATCTCCAGTATTGTTGGCGATGACTTGTAGATTGAATGATTGATATGGTTGAATATAATATTCTGGATTATAATTCACATCGATATTTGGGAATGAGAGTGAATTTGTTCTTATCGTCTCTTGATAGCTTCCTCCATCATCTGAATAGACCTTAATTTCAATCGGTAGGATTCCTGATGCGTTTGCATTCAATGTCCAGGTGAGTATTTTACTTTCATGTGCGGCTAGATCAAAAATATTTTCTGAAGGACTAGATTTTATGGTAAATAAATTATTAAAGTTTATTTCATTGATGTTGATGTTATGAATGGTTTGATCCCCTATATTGGTTACAATGAGGTTAAGTAAGAAATCTGTATTTTGATTTACTGTATCAGGTATCGATATTCCTACATCAAAACAAGGTTGAACCTCAACGGTTTTTATTGCTGATATCGATTTATCTGTCGTGACTTTGATAAATAAATATTGCGGGGTGAAATTTCCATAGGTAAGAACATTATAATGTACTAATAATTGAGATTGCGGAGGAACAGTGACAGTTGAGCTATCAATATATATGGAATATTCAGAGAGAGGCTTATTCAGGATAAAATACGTCACATTAGTGTTCACATTAATTGTTTCACTAAGTAATCCGTTATTCACGATGTTTACATCTATGGGAAGAATCTGACCAGAGTTAATCTGACTTGGAGTGTCAATATTAATAGTAATAGGAGAATTATCGTGGCTATCAATTTCTTGGAGTAAATCCTCATATATCTCCTGGAATTGTTTTTCATTATGGGGAATATATTGTTGGTACATGGTTATTTGTGTTTCATCCATTGGTGACATAGTGTAATTCCAAGATAAATCGATGATACTCGCTGTGCCATTTGTTACTGGTATGAATGTTATATTTCTAATTGTTGAATCTCTTGAGAATGCAATAATAGATATATTACTTAAATCTCCTTGATTATAGGTTACAATATAATTGGTGGATACATTATTTAAACTTGTATCTGAGTTAATGGTTCCATATGTTGGAATATATACAGTGTCTCCTGGAGACAAACAGGGTATTGTTAAACGACATGCATGTGTCCTGTTATTTGTATTGATTAATGTATATTGTTTTGTAGAATAATGTGAGGTGAAATTCATTTCTTGCTGATTTTCTACTACAAATGTCCTGTTGTTATCCTGATATTCCCCGGATTCAAAAAATTTATTACCTGTATGATTTATTTCAAATGTCGTATAATTATCAAGGAAATGTTTCTGATTTTCTGATTCCACGGTTATAACATCATCAAAAGAACCACTATTTCCCTGTGAATATAGTGAGTGGAGACTCCTTTTTCCAGTATCTGAAACTACATAAGATTTGCCATTATATTGATATCTGACAACAATTCTATAGTCATCATCCCATTTTGGATCAAATTTAAAAGGATAAGTTAATACTTGATTTAACTTTAGAACATAATGAAGAGGCCAAGTAGCTGTTGTCGTTTTTATTAAAATTTGCCAAAATTGATCATCATATTTAATACCATCTACAACCCATTGACCAATTCCTGTACCGTCGGGGTAATCGTTTTCAAGTAATCCATTATTTCGGATCGTAGTATCAAGAGTGTCTCCATGTTTATTTACACTAATGCTCGTGGATAACCTGGATTGGGAGATGAGATCAAAAAGATAATAATTCCAAGGATACGAAAAGTATGGAGTCATCATCATAGTTATGACCAAATTATTATTTCCATAAAACACCCAACCTTCTTCTAACACATAATGTTTCGTAACATGTCCATCATCATCCCAAGAGGGAGTCGCTGAATAACTTCGGTAATAACTACCTGCATCAACATTATCATAATTCAAGCCAGTCCATGCTTCTTCCCAATCATGCCCTTCTTGACTACCAGATCCCCATTCTTGAAACCAACCGGAAATATCTCGTGCTGGAATCCCGACAGCTCTAGCATAGGCAACATCTAATCCGGCGAAATCTGTACATACACCTGTTTTTTTAGCTAAAAAAGTAAGTGTGTCATACCACCAAGCCTGTTTATTTTTATCTGCTTGGTAGTTGTATGATGCTTTATGCATGGCTAAATTTTTAAGACTATTCATGGCTGTTAATCGATCTGTTACACCATCTATGTATGTTAAAGCACCATCATGTCCGTATTCACCATCCAACCATATTCTTTTATCAAATATATGTAAATTTGCTAATCTAGTTGTCACTGTCCTATCACCAACTACTTTATCAGGAACACTTTGAAGATTACCCATATCAGAGGCATATTCAATATCTGAAATCCCGGCTGGTCGTTCAAAAATAACATAAAATCTATTGTTATCACTATGATCTTTTTCCACATCATTATAATATAAATAAACATTAACATGCCATATACCTATAGGATCCGCAGTACTAACTGAAGAATAATATGTTGAGAAACATCCAAAAAATCCAAGTAATGGTGGAATAAAATTTGTTTTCGTTAAAACTATTTCACCATCGTGATTATTTGGACTATTATAACTATTATATACTTCAATTTTCAATTTAACATAATCCAAATTCACAGTATTATCTGATAAAGTTATACTAATACCAACTTTATCGCCTCTTGCATAGACTGGCGCACCATATTCAGTTTTTTCATTCGTAAAAATTACACTTTGAATTTTAACATTTATATTTGTTGTCGTGAACATTCGGTCAATGGTACTAAAGATAGTCCCAGCAGTATTTTTGGCTACTGCACGGAAATGATAAAGCGTCCCTTTGGTAAGAGTTGAGATACTCTGACTGAACACCCCGGTAGATGTTTTCATCTGATGTGCTGTACTGGTTCCATACGATGTTGTTGTCCCATACTCAAACCAGACTTCACAGGATGCCGCGTTCCCCATGCCGTCCAAGTTTCCGTTCAACGTGGCAGTCGTATCCCCAACACCGGTCGCTGCATTCGTGGTTACAGCTGGTGCAACAATGCCACTTGAGATTGTTACCTGTGCTGCATCAGTAGCAGTCGCACCAGTATTATCCTTTATCTGTAATTTCACTGTATATGATCCTGCCGAGGAATAACTATGGGAGGCTGTATTTGAGCTAGAGTAACTAGTATCATATGTTCCATCGTTGGTCCAATCCCATCTATATTGATATGGCGAGGTTCCTCCTGATGCACTTCCAGTAAACGTAATTGATTGATCAACAGTACCTGAATAGGGCCCTCCTGCTTCAGCAACAAGTCCACTTGTGATTGTCACCTGTGCTGTATCAGTTGCTGTAGCACCAGTATTATCCTTTATCTGTAATTTCACTGTATATGATCCTGCTGAGGAATAACTATGGGAGGCTGTATTTGAGCTAGAGTAACTAGTATCATATGTTCCATCGTTGGTCCAATCCCATCTATATTGATATGGCGAGGTTCCTCCTGATGCACTTCCAGTAAACGTAATTGATTGATCAACAGTACCTGAATAGGGCCCTCCTGCTTCAGCAACAAGTCCACTTGTGATTGTCACCTGTGCTGTATCAGTACTAGTTGCAGCAGCATTATCTGTCACTCTGAGTCCTATGGGATATATTCCTGCATTTGTCGAGGTATATGATGGTGTTGCGCCTGTGGCATCATCATACAGTCCATCATTATCGAGATCCCATGCGTAACTGTAGGGTGGAGTGCCACCAGTTGCAGAACCAGAAAGTTGTACGGGGGTCTCTACTGTTCCTGAATATGGTCCACCTGCTTCAGCAACAAGAGGATTTCCACCACTGCCAAAACAATACATTTTATGGTCCCATGAGCCGATGTATACCTTACCATCGGCGATAGCAGGAGAAGAATATACATAGTCCCCTGTTGTATACGTCCATATCAAAGCACCGGTATCAGCATTCAGGCACCACACCATATGATCAAATGAGCCACCATAGACTAAACCGTTGATAACAGCAGGAGAAGACCTTATAGGGGACCCTGTTTGATAAGACCATATCAAAGCACCGGTATCAGCATTCAAAAAATAAATCTTACCATCATTTGAGCCAACATAGACTTTGCCATTAGCAACCGCAGGAGAAGACCCCACAATGTCCCCTGTTGTATAAGTCCATATTGCAGTACCGGTATCAGCATTCAGGCACCACACCTTATAATCATCTGAACCGACATAGACCTTGCCATTGACGATCGCAGGAGAAGAAAACACGTTGTCTCCGGTTGTATACGTCCATATCAAAGCACCGGTATCAGCATTAAAACAATACATCATGCTATCATATGCGCCGATATAGACCTTACCATTAGAGACAGCAGGAGAAGACCTTATAGGGAACCCTGTTTGATAAGACCATATCAAAGCACCGGTATCAGCATTCAAACAATAAATCTTACCATCACCTGAGCCGACATAAACCTTGCTATTGGCAATAGTAGGAGAAGAAAACGTCACCTGTTCACCTGTTGTGTACTCCCAGATCTTCTCACCAGTATCCGCATTCAAACAATACATCTTATCATCATTTGAGCCGACATAGACATTGCCATTGGCGACAGCAGGAGACGAAAACACAGAACCTGCGGTTGTGTACTCCCAGATCTTCGCACCAGTATCAGCGTTCAAACAAAACACCTTACAATTAGATGAGCCGACATAGACATTGCCATTGGCGACAGCAGGAGACGAATACAAAATATCTCCTGTATCATACGTCCACAGAACATTGTTTGTCCCTGGTCCTGTAGAAGTAGAATATCCAGTATGGCTGAGATCATGGTGGAACATCGGCCACCAATCAGTCCCTCCCTGAGTATATAGTTCTTGTATATCAGATTCACTTAATGCTCGATTGTAGATACGGACTTCATCTAAAGCACCTTTATACCAATAGTAACTTGGATTGAAATTAGGAGGTTCATGTCTACCAAAAACATATGGTCTAATATCTGTAAGAGGTGAACCTGAATAAGTATCTTTTAATACCGAATCAATAAATAATTTATAGTTTCCTGATCCATCATGTGTAAAAGCTAGATGATGCCAATTATTGTCATTAAATTCATACAGTGGACCGGAGCATAACCTTGCTGGATCCCACCAACTCGTGCTGCTACCAGGGTCAATACAAACGACACTAACTCCACAATTATAAGTGGAAACAGCGATAGCAAGATTTCCAGTGTTATCATCCTTTTCATGTGTACTTATAAGTGTTCCCTTTGATTCTGCAATATTATCTACATTAAACCAGAGGGAAATAGTCTGTGCTCCCAACTGATTCAATGGTGTTGTTACAAAATCACCATCTCCATCAAATTGTAATGCACCACCAAATTTTCCAGGAACCCATTGTGGATTTCCATTCAGCGTTCCATCATAACCACCAACAGAGTCATATGCAATACTACCACTACTTTCATCAAATTTCCAGTACGCAACTAGCCCTGTCGTTATATCAAGAGGTCCAGTGTTTCCATTTTGAATCTTATCCAATGATATTGTGTTTTCATTTGTTTGATTTAAAAATGGAAATATCTTTGATACATCATTTTTATTTTCCAATTGTGTTATTATCGCTGGTGTAAAACTTGTTCCAAAAAATAGCCCTATTATTCCAATAACAATTCCTTTCGTCCACATACTATTTTGCATAAGCCTTCAGCCTCCCCTTATAAAACAGGTTAAGAATTGTTATCCTGTAGAATTATTTAAATGTTTTTAAAAAATATATTTGTTATAAATGTAACATAAAATCTTGGGACTTATTGCATTTCAACGTTACTATTACCAGTGATTTATCTTTAAAAACCTTGTTAGTTGAAGAAATTACCTTGATTCATAAGCAGGGCAATGAATCCTATGATTACTAATTGTTTTTTCATATCATTTACCTCTTAGTCATTTTCAAAACGATTTTTTATATCGGTGAATACTCTTTTGCTGCTTTACGAAGCTCATCTAATTTTTTCAGTGATTTTTCTGTTGTTTTTTTATATTCTTTTGTTTTATCATCTTTATCCAAATATATTATTGCTTGTACTCTTTCAATAGGTTTTAAAATATCAAATATGTCCATATTACTCTTATCCCAAAATTCAAATATCATTGTTGGTGTTAAAATTTCGTACTTCCATATTTCATATAAATAATAATAAAAGGTTATTACCAATCTCCGTTGATAGCTTAAACTGTTTTTAATTAGATTCATTTTTTTGTCATAATCTTCTTCAACGTCTATTCTTAGCTCTTCACCTTTAACAATTTGTGTATAGTCTTCTGAAATAATTTCATCAAGATTTTTTCCTTGATTATCACTTTTTGATTTACTTATTCTGTAAAAACTCCATATATTATGTAACGCAAGCATCATCTCAGGTGAACGATAATCTCTTCGAAGATATTCAAGAGCGGGTTGGTGTAACTGTCTTTTTGATACACCATAAGCATACCATGAAATAATAAATGCTGCGATTGAAACTGCGATTGGAATTCCAATCGTTACAATCTCATAAACAAAATCCATCTTTACTTTCACTCCCCAATGTCATAATTTGTAATGATTCCTTCTTTAAGAACATATCCTTAAATTAACGATGGATATTGGGGATTGTACGCATTATCTCACCTTGTGTGATGGTCGAGTACCTGTTCTGAGAGAATGATAGTTGAAAAACAATAAAAACCTGCATTTCATGTTTTTTTCGGAAAATTTTTAAATAAATCAGATACTGCTTTCATCCTCACATTGGAAATTAATGATTTTGTACCAGTATAGTAAAACCCGATTGCCTCATTATAAAAATCAGAGTTAGGTTCTTTTTTACTATTAACCCATTTTCTATGGATATGATTCATTTTAGAAAACTTCAGATTCGCTATCTCTTCCAGTTTTTTTTCAATAACCATCATACATTGATTAAACTTTTCCTTCTCATTCTGCGAAAGATTTTTCAAAAAACCAGATGTGAAACCACAGAGGAACCAACTGGAACTAAACAATAAGGAAAATTCAGGGTATTCGGATTTCTGTGTTCTCTCTTGCAACGGAGAGCCTACTGTGCGCTTGTTGTGATATTCTTGATTGTCGACAAGCTTGTAAAAAGAATGATCACTAAGCATATCGCTGTAGCGCCATTTTTCAATCCATTCCTTTATACTTTTTTTGTTAATCAGTTCCTCATAGGTTTTTGCGAGTTTATATCGTGCGACATGTGTCTTCCCGTTTATCTTAATTATCCCACGCCCATGAAGGAAATTCAAATGGTTTGAAAGTTGCTGACGGGTTGTTATGCATCCTTTTCGTACCAAATTGGTTTTCTGTAAAAATTCGAGATGTGATGTTGGTTCATCCCATGGAGGAAATCTTTGGATATTATTGTAAGGATATCCGGGTTCTCTGAAAAAATCTTCAAGGGTTTTTTTCACCTCACGGTACGGTTCTGCATTCTCCATAAGTGCATACCAGAAATGCCGTGCTCGCAAACCTGTTTTTCCTTTCCGGTCCTCTTTATTCTGATACCACTTGAGAAGTTCTATGATACTCCAATAATGATCTTTCTTTAGAATTTCTTCAAAATCCATTTTTTTCCTGGTTCGTTCCATATTAAAATTACTCCTTATTTGTTCATTTTATAAATATAAAAAATGTATTTATATATTTTATGATTCTTCTTAAATTAATGCAGAAAAAAACGAGAGTTACAATATCCATCGACAAAGATATAGTTAACGATATCGACAAAGTAAGAGGAATCGCTACCAGATCAGCTTTCCTCAATACGTTTCTAAAAAGAAATCTCTCTTTTCGAACTGCAAACGAAATTTTACGAAGGGATACAGATTGAGCATATTTTCCTTTTTCTTAGATTATTTCAGAGGTTTTGGCTATGGATATTCGACCAAGTAAACAGGACATCATTTTCTTCGATGACGGCGAAGGCATCAAACGGAAAGCCGGTTCTATCACTAAAATCGAAGACGGGCTAATCTTTTTCTCAGAATATGGCAAGGTCCAGTTGATACCTGTCTATCGAGTCATTCGAATCGAAAAAGGGGGATTCTTAGAATGACTAATGAAAACATCCAATGGGATGAACTCGAAGAACTTCCACATGAACTCGATAAAAACTTATACTTTGAAGATAAAAAATTTAAAGCTCCTTTACTGGCAGGAGATATTGTGTACAAATGGTTCGATATCAAAGAATCTAACCAAGTAAACAGGGGATTCTTAGTAACAAACGATGATAAAAAAATCTGGCGTTATAACGGTAGATATTGGGAAGATGACGGGGAAGAAACTATAAGAAATATCGTACAGAAGGTTTTAGGATCACAATGCACCAAGCGACGTAAAGAAGAAGTCATTTCTTGGATAAAAGACTGCACAGAGATACAAGTAGATAGGAAATTATTTGATGCAGAGCCTAACTTGATTCCATGCAACAACGGAATTCTTGATATCAGCACCAAAGAGTTTAAGGGATATGACCAGTACGTTGGATGGCCGATTATAACCTCATTTTTACCAGTTACTTATGAACCTACTATGGACTGTCCGAATTTCAAAAAATTTCTTGAGGATGTGCTATATATTGAGGATTTACCTTTTATTCAGGAATTTGTTGGTTATTGCCTTTATAGAAAACCCACATGGGCTATTCTGGTAATATTATTAGGGCATGGGAGAAATGGAAAAACTACTTTTATAAACACACTCACCGCCTTACTTGGAGAAGACAACGTTGAGCATATACCCTTGCAGCTTTTAGCGAAAGATACCTTTGCACGGTCACGGTTATTCGGGAAATGGGCGAATTTGTGTGCTGATATCGGAGAGGAAGAAATCAAAAGAACAGATTTGATTAAAGAACTCACTGGTGGCGACCCGATATTTGCCCGGGATCTATACCAATCAGGTTTTAATTTCTTGAATTTTGCGAAATTACTCTTTGCGTGTAATATACTTCCAACATGCAAGGATAACACCTTAGCGATGAAAGAACGGTTTGCCATTATAGAGTTCCCGAATCAATTCTTACGCGGCAACCCCGATTGTGACCCATTTATTCTTGATAAATTGACGATAGATACCGAACTATCTGGTATCCTAAATTGGGCTGTAGAAGGCTTACAACGACTTCTGAAGAATCAGACCTTTTCTAAATACCGTGACCTTGAGGATGTATCAAAATATCTTGCAGAAAACAAGAATCCTGTAAAAAAATTCGTTGATTCTTATATAGAATATGCTTTTGATAGTGAGCTGGTGAAAGATACGGTTTACCAGGCATTTCTTAAATTTGCCAAGGAAAACGGTCACCCCACGATGTATAGTAACCATTTCTCAAGCACGTTTAAGCTGTTTGCACCGCATGGGATGAGCGAGGGGCAGTCGAGGGCAGTTAATCGAAAGAAGGTCTGGATTGGCATAAAGTTCAAAGACTTGGTCTTACAGGAGGAACTTCAGGAGAAACTTATCTGTCCAACAGAGGAAGGTGTCAATGATGTCAACGATTAATTTTATATTCTTTCATTCTGAAAAAGAGAAATATAGGAAAAATCTGCAAGAGTTTTTGTATTCTATCATTGCCATAGTTGACGTTTTGGGAGGTAACCTGTAATTGAAACCTATTGACGAAAACCCTATTAAAGATTCAAATGATTTGAAATCCACCAAGTCTTTTGATTTGGGTGGAGGTAAAACAAAATCATGGAAAGAAATTATAGACAGATTAGGCCAGAGTGTCAACCAAACAACTCCTTATGGGAAGGCAATGGGTGAACTAGAATATGTAGTTAAAAAAATTCATAGATCTGATTGCCCAACAACATTAAACCCAAAGGATTCAACTTTTTTGGATGTGGCAGTATGGTCATATTTCCAGAGGCGTTTATCACCGTCTACAATTGAGAAACGACTGAGATATGCTCGATTCATGGAAACTCATAAAGTACCTGTAGATTTCAGAAATCCAAGTTATGAGAATTTCAAGAGGCATATGGATTATAGAGAAGAGGATGAGAAAACCTCTCCAAATGCTTTAATCCATGAATGGAAAGCGATGAGAATGTTCCTCGAGGCTTATGGTATTCCTTTATGGCCATATAAACCACCATATGCACCTGGAACGCCTCAAAGAATGTTGCCATTTCCTGATATAGTGAGACAATTCTTCAGCTTTGATTATTCGGAGAATTCCTATGAAAATGCTCTCTATCAATATTTGTTCTATCATAGTTTTATGATAGGTTGGAGAGTACCAAGTGAGATATGCGAAATGACAGTCAATGATGTTATCATCGATTCACAGGGAAGAGGCTGTATAATAATCACAGAAACGAAGAAACATAAAGATAAGAGAACCATATTACCTGAGAAACACATCTTAAGTTCAAAGTCACATAAAAGCCTCAAAAACTGGATAGATAAATGGAGGCCAAGAGTAGCAAACCAATATTCTGGTGATGCTCTCTATTTATGGCCAAGTGGTAAACCAGTAACAGTGAGGAAACTTGGTCATAAATTAAGTGAACATGGCAAGAGGATATGGCCTTCTTTCAGACCATATGATGTGAGGCATTGGTGTGCAGTCTCCAGATTGATTGAAACAAAGCTTCAAACTGGGAGATTCGAGCCTTATACAGTGAAAAACTGGCTCGGACATACTGACATCAAAGTGACAGAAAGCTACATTCATTATGCTGAGCAGTATTATAATCAATGCCAAGAAAGTTGGATTCATAGTGCCCTCAGATCCCACGAAGATGAGAGAGGAAAGCATGAGGGTTTACATAGTAATTGTTTAACCAGAGTTTGGCAAAAAAACGTAACTCTGTCTGAATTTTCTCCGAGAAATTTTAGTGGGCCCGGCAGGATTTGAACCTGCGACCAACTGGTTATGAGCCAGTCGCTCCACCAGTCTAAGCTACGAGCCCAAGGTATGACCAGCCCCTATCGGTCTTCTACTACTTAAAATTTAAAGTTACCCTGCAAAAGCAAGGTTCTTTAATGAAAAGAAATATCAGTGCTTGTCATGAGAGAGTTAGCCACCTTAGCGAAATATCCGTTCTTGCACGACACCCGACAGTACATCAAAGAGAACGGTCCATCTGTTGATGAACTGCTTCATGATCTCCCATACGAACGAGCACGAATCATCGGCATTGAACGATTAGACAATGCGTTTAAAAATCGAGATGTAGGTGAGAGAAGTCTTGCAAATGAATCTGATTGCATCATGGAAATCTTATCCTACCCTTTAGCGAGGATGGTTGCTGTCTGTATTGGGGATTCGTATTTTAAAAAACGATATGCACTAGGCGAGGCGTACCATGTGTATAAACACCTCCTCAATGAGCCTACCTCTTTTCTTCTTGCAGTCACACAAGAACTCAACGTAACTGTTCAATACAACCCTGAAAAAAACACGATTAAAATCTTTTTCAAAGACTACCTCCGCAATGCCCCCACTCGGTACAGGGAATGGAAAATGGTGAACCGAGGTATCAGTGGTGGGTTCCTCACGATTTCCCATAAAGACCTATCCAGAATACTCTTAGAATCATTACGAGAACGGATTAACGAAGAACTCCTCACCAGAGAATGTGATAAAAGCGTCTATGACACGTTCTCCTTAGATATTCAACGATTTCAGAACATGCTGGCGATGCAGAAGAAAAAGATCGAGGCAGCACCAGTCGGGAAAGTCAGCATCGAGAAACTCCCCCCCTGCATGAAGGATATTTTATCTGCGATTCAGTCCGGTGAAAACGTCCCCCATATGGGCAGGTTTTCGTTGGTTGCGTTTCTTAGTTCTCTCAAGTTAAGCACCAGTGAGATTTTAAAACTTTTTAGTTCAGCCCCTGACTACCAGGAAGATAAAACAAAGTATCAGGTGGAGCATATCACGGGTGCGTCATCGTCCACGGAGTATAAATGCCCCGGGTGCGAGAAGATGCGGACGTATGGGATTTGCCCGGTTGATAAAATGAATGACGTATGTAAAAAGGTGCGCCATCCGCTGAGTTATTATAGCAATAAATGGAACCAGGAGAAGCAGAAACCATGAAGCATTTTGTGACGTTTGAAGGCATTGACGGTTCAGGGAAATCCACGATATCGAAGATGGCCTCTGAAAAATTACGATCCGCTGGGTACGATGTGGTCTGGACGTTTGAGCCGACCGATTCAACGGTAGGGAAATATGTTCAGGAATGCATCCGGTCGCAGTCTGATCCTTTTGTCACCTCGTTTACGTTTATCGCGGATCGCATCCAGCATTGCAAGAAGATTCAACAGTGGTTAGATGACGGCAAGCTCGTGTTGTGTGACCGGTACGCGGAGTCGACGTATGCGTATCAGGCGGCTCAGTTGAAGGATCACGTGAAGAATCCGTTGAAGTGGTTGCAGGATCTTTCTCTTGGTCGTATTCTTGTGCCTGACCGGACGTTCCTGCTTGTAATCGACCCAAAAGCATCGCTTGCCAGAATTCAACATCGAACGGAGTTGATTCCGTTTGAACGACTCGCGTTTTTAGAAAATGTTCATAGGAATTATCTGACGGTTTCAAAAGGAAAACGTTTTGTCCATCTTGATGCGACAAAACCGATTGATGAGCTGGAACAACTCTGTTACGAGGATATTCTTTTGTAATAAGCTTCAGAGCCTAGGAAAAAAAATCTGATACCTGGCGACATTCCCATCAGCTGGGTCAACACCATTTAACTATCTTCTTCCTCTTCTTCGTCCTCTTCAGCGTCCTCTTCATCTTCCTCTTTTTCAGCTTGTTTGTTCGACGCAAGAAATCGGGCCCGCTGACCAACAATAAAAAGCTTCGCAATAAACGTAATCTCGTTTGCCTCTTCCTTACTTGACACTTGTCCGACGATTAACATAGTTCTCAATCGATAGTGTTGTATTTCTTCTTTTAAAGCCTTTGTTGTACAAGTGATACCAGCTCTGAGGACAATTAGTACTAAAATACTTGATGACAACATTTTCTTGTTGTTACCTAAAAAAAACAAGAGAATACATCACATCCAGGCATCCAATCCTTTCTGCTCTGTTGCTGCGATATCAGATAACCCAAATGCGCCCTGCACGTAATTCTCAATCATCTTCTTATACCACTCAAGATCGATTTCTTTCCTATCCTTTACCAGATCTACCGGGTACATATAATCAATCGGCTTTACTCCACTTTTTGACGGCTTTGCGATACCGGGTAACGGTTTTTTCGTGATCACAAACTTCATCTTCACCCTAGTTCGAATTGGCCGACCAAGTAATTTTTCAAGTGCCTCCACACGCTTCCCAAACGTCGATGACGACCCATCCTGATTCAACTTATATCGCTTCTCCGGCTGAACCGCCTGCACCAGGGTTAAATCATTCAAATCAACGTTCGAAAGATCTAACCTTGAGACAATTTCTCTTGTCTTATTCTTAATACTATTCTTTACCGCAGCTCGTGCGTCGTCTTCTTTTTCCCAACTTGGGTTCTCCTTCAGTACAGTCATCATGATTTCTTCAAGCACTTTACGTGCAATGTTTGCTTTGTCTGATCCCTTAAAATTATTCCCTTTTGTCGACATCTCAACTTTTCCGTGTTTATAATCAAAAATCAGGTAATTTTTATGTTTGACAAAGATCATTCCATCATGTTGTTCTGCCTCTAACTCAAACTCCGGATATTTCAGTTCTTTCTGCCATTTTATATTGCATTGTTTAATTGCAGCTAATGCAACCTCTGGTTTTGTAATCCAATTCTGATCATCAGGACCAAGCGAAGAGCCGAATGCTTTAGAAAACTCAGGCAGATTCCCCATCGAGCGAGAACACCCTAGATAAATCCCATCAGTATCTCCATAAACAACCCGTATATTCTTTTCATTCAAGTACTGTAACGTATCCGCGAGGATTATCTGTCCTTTCGTCGTAATTGCAGCCGCACCCCACAGGTTAAACTGCCTTCCTGTCACCGTCGGTGCAGCTAAGATACCATGGGTTCCTGCGTTCCTGGCCCCCTTCATGCTCTGATACATCATTTTTAGGCGGGTCAATTCAACGTTCCGTGCTTTGGTTTCCGCATCTTTCAACTCTCGTTTTATCTTTGCAATCATGTTCATGATGCCGGTCATTGCACAGTTCACCACACCTGGAGCGGTGTCGATTCGTATCCCAATCATGTACCCTTTGTCAGCGTAGGAATCCTCAGGGGTTATTTTTCGCCAGAGTACATTTCTGTCTTTGAAGAACTCGTCCGGCAGTTTCTTCAGCCACACCCAGGCATCCGGTGGTTCATTCTTTTTCGCTAGTTTTACTGTATCTGCACCAATATTCATGGCTTTTAGAATCGTCGGATACATCGCACCGACATCAGCCACCACCACGTAATACCAGGGGATGAAATGCGAATGGGCTTCTTTGTCAGGTTTAATGGTCATGCCACCGGGCATATGGTAGTTCACGACATCCTCGTCATCATCACTCTGCTGCTCTTTAAAGATTACATATGGGTATTCTACCCAGTCAGGCATCTCCTCACCGTACTTCAACACCCGGATAAAATCCTTTGACAGCTGCTCCCTTCGTTTCTTCGCCAGTCGAATAATATCCTCTTTCTTCGTCTGCCCTCCAAAGTCCTTTACCAAGACCTGCGAGATCGATTTCACGCGACAAATCGGTGGAATAATTTTTTTATGCGCGGCCCCCCGGAGCAATGCCATGTGATCCCACATGTTGACTGCGCCAGAAGAAAGCAACATGTCAAATGGCATACACGTCGTAAACGATAACGGAAGCGCCTGCGAAATTAAATTCAAGGTGACCCCTATCTGCTCTTGGATATCCTGCTTGTTATACGTCATTGTCCTGTCATCAAGTTTAATCTGCGATGGCGCTAAATACACCCGATTTTCAACCAAAACATTGAGAAACGGAGCCAGGGTTTTTAACCGGAAATCATCGAGCCATGGATAAAACTTCCGTGCAGCAAGATACGTATCAAAGCTACATGGATAAACCTGCACAATTTCAGCACCCAGGATACCAAAATGAAACGACTTATCCTCTCGGCAATACAGACCAATAAAATTCTGAAATGTTTTCTTTTCCTCAGCCGACAATTGATCTGATTTGTTCTTGAGGAGCCAGTTGATCCGGTCATGCACATGAACGTTATCAAAACCAACGATGTTATGTCCTGAGATGATATCAGCGTCTTTCAAAATCTTACAGAACGTGAGCAGATGAGCTATCTCCTCATCTACCGTACGGGAGAGATATTGAACGACCTCAACATCCTTCCAATGCGACGGGCTCTCCCTGATCTCAAAACTGAACTCTTCTTTTGGAAGGTTTTTTTCTGACTCGATAGCAATGTTAAAACATGCGTACCCGAGGATATCGATAGGAATCTGTGTTTTTCCTTCTTCATACTGGGTAGTTTCAATATCATAGACAACTACCTTGAGCTTTGATTTTCCTCCTTTCGTGTCAAACAACCAGGCTGTTCCTTCTGCAGCAAGGTCAACCATTGCCCGCTGATGGTACGGGATATCATGCTCAGCAGTATATAACTCGTGTTCAAAAAACAAATAATCACTGATCTCAGGAACCACGTAGGATTCTTTCGTATATACTTTAAAGACGTCTCGTTTTTTGGTAAAATCACAGAAACTCCGGTATGATTCAAGTTCTCCAATTGATGTGATTTTTGATAGTTTCGGGTGATCTTCCTTGTTTTGTTTCCATTGTTCCACGAGTTTATTCCGAGCGGTTTTTGCATCCGCTGTTGCGGGGGGAAATGCCAGAAAATATGGATGGTGCAGCTCCGAGACAAGTTGTGGCGGTTTTCCTTGAAAATACAGATAATTTGGTGAGAGTCCTAAGAGCAGATCAGTCATTGCCTCATTTTCCCCAACATCGTTTTTGACCGTTAACACATTGGTTGTACTTAAACCTTAGAATTAATATTATAAGATAGTTATGACATTTTGAGTTGCGATTGTATGACGACACCGATTGTGTTTTCCGATGAATTTAACAAGCATGATACCGCGGACCATCCGGAGAACGCGGATCGTCTCTACGTGATGCTTGACGCCCTTGAACAGGCACCGTTTTACAAAAAACTTCAATTCAAAGAACCAGAGATGCTGCCAGAGAAACTGCTGTATGAAGTTCATTCCGAGGAGATGATTCAACGCATTAAAGAGATTAGCGAGACGGGTGACTCGTGGATTGACTTGGATACGTATGTCTGTAAATCAGATTACGAAACCGCACGGCTCGCAGCAGGGGGAGTCGCTTCTGCCTGTAGAAACGTTGTTGAGGGAGATGCTCCAAATGCTTATGCGTTGGTGCGACCTCCTGGTCATCATGCCTCTGCAGAGCGGTCCATGGGTTTCTGTTTGTTTAACAACGCAGGACTTGCAGCCCATGAATTGTCGAAGAAAGGGAAACGAGTCCTCATCTTTGATCATGATGTTCATCACGGGAACGGTACTCAATCGATTTTCTACAAACGAAAAGACGTCATGTACCAATCATTTCATTTATCACCGCATTATCCAGGAACCGGAGCTGTGAGTGAGATTGGTGAAGCGGAAGGGAAAGGCTATACGATAAACGCACCACTTGGGTTCGGTCATGGAGACGGTGCGGTCTTGCAACTCTTCGATGAAATATTTATCCCGATTACCACACAATTCAAACCACATCTTATCATCATCTCTGCAGGGTATGATTCCCACCATTCTGATCAACTGGGTGGACTCAAACTTACCGCGAATTTCTTCGGTGAAATGGTCAGGAGATTCCAGGAGGTTCAACCAAGAATCGTCTGCACTCTGGAGGGCGGGTATAACCTGCAATGGATCGGCAAATGCTTCTTATCCCAAGTCGGACAACTGATGTCGTATCCGCTTCAATTTGACGACCCGATAAAAGGGAATGACGATGTCAAGGTTGTCATCGATAAAATGAAAAAAGAATTAGGAGCGTATTGGGATCTCTGAAGCGTTTAATCAAAGATCATGCCCATGCCAGTGGCAGCAGAATCCTCTTGCTCTTTGATCTTCTCATCGATTTTTTTTGCTTTTTTATCCGAAAGCTTTTTCATCCCAAGTTCTTTGGCAAGGACTTCCGCACGCTTGAGTCCTTCTGGGCTTCCCTCAACTTTAAGGTAAGACGCTGCTGCTTTCATGTCAAGTGAATTTGCATCCCGTATCACGATACTTTGTCTGTTGACAACATCATCTTGGAGCATGGTTTGTATTTTCCCAGTTTCTGCTGATTTGACTTCAAAGATCACATAGGACATGTAAGATCACCTGCTTTTGCGGATATACTTATTCTATATAAATCTACTCCTACTTCAACATCGTTCCGTTTTCATCGATTTCTTTCCGTCGTATTCTTGACGAACTAATTGGTTGGTTATCCTCTGAAAGCACAAACGGGATGACAATGATTTGTAATGGTTTTTTACTGAGTTGTTTTCGTTTCTTGTTGATCTCTTCCGCGGTTGGTTTGGTTTCCGGGGAGACGACGATTGCTTCGAAATCTCCTTCTAGAGTTGGACCAAATTTATTGGAGATCGGTTGAATGGTGGCTTGCTCAAGAACATTTTCTTCTGCTAAGAACTGTTCTATCGATTGTTTCCTCTTCTCAAACGATGCAAGCGCTCCTTTCTTTTTTGTCATTGCAGCAGATGTCACACCAATAAAAACGGAACCTTTCGCTCCTGCGACCTGAAACGCTTTTTTAAGGAGTAATTTATGTCCTTTATGAAGAGGATAAAACGTTCCGCCGAGACATACGTTCATGCGAGTACCGTAGCAAGAGAATCTTTAAATGTATGTGTTTGGAAAACTATTTAATTCTATGACTAGATGCATCTTTCATTAAAAGGATGGGATTATGAGTACAAAACATGCAACTTTTTTTGTATTACTACTGAGTTTTTTATTAATAAACGGTCTTTCAGTGTTTTATCTTACTGAACAGACTACTGCAGCTGGTAGAGAGATCTATGTCGATGATAATTTCTACTATCCGAGAGATGGTACTGCAGAACACCCCTATCAAACAATCTCCGAGGCTATTAATCTCGCAAATGAAGGCGATTCGATTTATGTGTTTAGTGGAACCTATAATGAAAGCCTTGTCATTAATAAGCGTCTCTCTCTTATCGGAGGAATTGATGATCAGCAAAGCATTCTTTCTCGCGGTGCTGAACTGAAATATGTCGTCGATATCACAGCGGATTCCGTAACTTTGGAAAATTTCGTCATACAAGATAAAGGGCGCCATATTACATCGCAGTACGGTGCGCTTGTCCATGTGACTGGAAATAATGTTGTTTTGCAGAAAAATAATATTTCAAGCTGTGATCTCTGGGGGATTTATCTTGATTCATCTGATGATAATACCATTAGTGGAAATGTAATCAACGATACTAAAGGAGTGTTTGTATCCTCTTCGAATAATAACGTTTTTTCAAGTAATAACATCTCCAATTCAAGTGATGCTGGGATAAACCTCCGTTCCTCAAAAAGTAATATTCTCTATCAAAACCGTTTCACCACTAGTACTTTCGGGATATACGCAAGAGATTGCTCAAATATGAACTTTACCCAGAACACAATCACGAAAAACGCTTTCCATGGAATTTTTTTGACTGGTGATAGAAATGATGTTATCCAAGCAAATTTTTTTAAAAATAACACCGTGAGTGGAATCACTCTTGATTCCGATGACTGTACCGTTGTAGATAATATATTCAATCGTGGTCAAATCGGTATCAGTCTGCAAAAAACCGGATGTCAAATACGTAATAATTCCTTTCAAAACATGAGTTCTATAGCTCTTTCTGCAATTCAGGGAAGTAAAAATAACCTCATATGCTTGAATCATTTTCTTAGAAATACTGTGAATGCACGAGAGCAAGGGAGTAATCAATGGGATGATGGGACGAAAGGAAATTATTGGGATACCTACAAGTATGTGGATAGAAATCGCGATGGCATTGGTGACATTCCCTTTATAGTTGCAACAGGTGGTCTGGATCGATATCCTGTAGGTATTTTCTTAAAACCTCCACAAAAACCTTCAAATCCATCACCCGCAGATGATCAAGAGAATGTCGGATTGAAAGTTAAATTATCTGTGAAGATTGTCGATGTTGATAGTAGCACAATCCCGACTGTCGATTTCTATAACGCGGTGAACAATACGTTTATTGGTTCTGCTAAGAATGTGGCCAATGGGAAGAATGCGTCGTACAGTCTGACGTTGCCGTTCGATACTACCTATGCCTGGTATACTATAGCGAACGATAGCCTGCAGGAAAATCAATCCGATATCTGGTTTTTTACGACGAAACAAAGGCCTCTCGAAAATAAAAAACCGGTAGCAAATCCTGGAGGACCATATATAACAAAACTGAATCAATCAGTCTTTTTCAATGGTTCTCAGAGTAGTGATCCTGATGGAACCATCATTTTTTACCGGTGGAGTTTTGGGGATGGAAGTAGTCAGATTCTTGAAAAGACACCGAAACATACCTACACTGATCCTGGTACCTATACTGTGACGTTAACTGTTGTGGATAATGATGGACGAAGTAGTATGGCGAATACGACCGCGACGATCCAAGGAACCAATTCAAACAGTCCTCCTGTTGCGACATTCACTGCTCTTACATCGGTTTCGGTGAACCAGCAGGTAAGTTTCGATGCTTCTGGGAGTAACGACATCGATGGTACAATTGTTGGGTATCGTTGGGATTTCAATGGTGATGGATCATTTGATACCGACTGGCTGAACGCCACAGTAATAGCACATGCGTTTTCTTCTACTGGCTCCTCAATTGTGACTTTGGAAGTTAAAGATGATGGGAATGCGACCGGGTCATTTTCAACAACTATTGTTGTGAAAGCGGTTCAGAAGAAAACCCCTGGATTTGATATCATTCTCGTGTTCCTTGCTATATTTGTTGGCCTTTTAATTTATAACAAACAAAGAAGATAGGAACATAGCTGCTTGAGGCTCACTTCTATCTCTTTTATATATTTAAATGAAAAATTATAAATACCTTTGAAGCTCACTTTTCTATCGATGTGGAATTATTTCGATAGGGGACAATCTGGAATCACCCGGGTTGCAGGGATTTGTGGTATTTTCATCCCTGTTGTTATTTTTGCCTCTCTTGGGCTTTCTATTGCTTCATCCCCCTGGTTTACCTGGACACAAAACGCTTTAAGCGATCTCGGTATCCAAGCGAACACTGCCGCAATATTCAATTATGGTATGATTCTTGGTGGTATTCTTACCTTAATTTTTTCCCTCGGATTGATAAAGATTTTATCGAATAAAACCGGGGCGTATCTTATTTCGGTTAGCTCCGTTGCTTTTATCGGAATTGGTTTATTTCCAGAAACTTTCTTTGTTCTTCATTTTATTACGTCGGCATTATTTTTTATACTTCTTACGATTGCTTTGCTGATCATTGGACTGACCATAAAACAGAATCCATTTGAGCGGAGCATGGGATCACTTGCCTTCGTATTTGCGTTGATAGCAATAGGTTCTACAATTTTTCTCTTCTATCTAGAAGGTATCGCGATCTCGGAGGCACTTTCGTGTTTCCCAGCGTTTGTCTGGTTTCTGATCATTGGCGTGAAAATGATCCGCGTATAGGTTTTAGATCATGACAACGAGGAATAAAATACCTGCGATGACCGGCTGATGGAGAATGTAGATTGCTAAGGAATGTCGACCTAGCCAGGAGAATATTTTTGTTGGTTTGTATTTTGAGAAATCGGGGAGAGAGAATTTCCTTTTGTTGTCTTTATAGAGGATGTTTCCGAGTGTAATTCCGAGGAGGCAGACGCCAAGCCACGGAAGTATCGGGAAATAATCAATGGTGTGTGCTGCAATATTTGATTGGTGGAAGCCAGCTGCGAGTTGGAAGATATTTGCGTTTTCCACCGTGAAAAAAGTTCCTATCGTTATCCCTGCGATGATGATTAGTATAGCGAAGACGGCGTTGGTAGATTTGAATTTAAGGAATGGCACACTGAGGATGATGCAGCATCCGATGCAATGAAGGACTCCAAAAAGAATTGGTCTTTCGGGAAGGAACACTGCGGTGAGTAGGGTAAAGAGCATTCCTAGATTGAGGACCCAGAGTCCTCGTTGTATCGTTCGAAGGTACATCTTTTTTGGTTGGTTCTGGTGTTTATTGTTGTTGACCGCTTGGCAGATTCCAACGAGCAGGAAGAACATGACTGGTACGATGATATTAAGTGAATAGAAATTTTTATTGAGAGGGAGGATTCCGAAGTAGTCAAGATCCCAGAATAGATGAAGGATGATCATGAAAAGGATAGCAAATCCTCTCAGGATGTCTAGTTCAATGAATCGTTGTGGTTGCCCCTTTTCTCCTTGTTGTTCTTGATTGGGAGTCATGTTGTTTATTTCTCCTTATCTCTCCTTGTCATTGATATATTGTAACGTGTTAACTTCTAGCTATAATGATATTTAAAGATAACCTGGCAAACTGCCAAAACGCAAAAAACAATCTCTAGAAGAAAAACAGACAAACAAAGAGGTGAAAAGCCGACGGAGGGATACGGAAAAAAAGTATAGTTTACTACTGGGAAAATAAGTAAAAAATCGTATTTTTTCATAGTCCGTTCTTAGTATTTAAATTTAACCCGAGTTTTGTGCTATTCGTTGACAAACCCCAATTATCTACAATATTTTTAATAATAACAAGCGCAGGGGGAAGAGATTTCAACCTGGAGTTTAAATCTCACTCCTACTTTGATTCTAATAGTTATAATCTTCCTGTTGGGATTTGGCACTCATCTCGGCGGATAGGCTATTTAATTCATATGATGAGATACCGAGAATTAGGCATGGAAAGAGACAAGAGTTTGAGACGTTGATTAATGAAGAGGCGCTTTTATTAGCCAAGTATCTGAGCAATGAACCGAAAGACTGGAATCCGAGAATCCCAAACCTGAGCACTCATGAAAAACTATTTTTGAAGTTAGTTAAAGATCTGAATTAATTGGGAGCGCGCGCTTTACTTTGATGTGCTCTTTTATCTCGATTTAAATCTGTTTGGCAGGTCCAGAGGCGATAGCAGACGAATTGAATCCTTTAACAATCAGCCATACCGCAAGAACCATTTCTTGCACTGCTATTGGAAGATTCAAAACGACCTGGAATGTCGACATAGGACCGATGAGACTGAACATGACCAACAAGCCTGATACTATGGTCAATATGATCGCAACAAGACCCCAACCTGATAACCATCGTGGAACGAGTCTTGTTTGATAGAATATGTAATAATACATCAGAGCACCTAAGCCAAAAGCCAGCAGCGACCCCACATTGCCCACCCAATGATATCCTGCTAGTAACAATACGCCTAAGGTTTGAAAATACGATGAATCCGGAGCTCCAGCTTTTACGAATTGCTGGCTTAATGTCAAGAGTAATAGTAGGACCATTACAGCAACAATATAGAACACTCCCTCAATAAGCCTGAAACCAACAGCTCCAAGAGCTAGACCTTCATTGTATTTTCTTAGTACTGGATACAGCGAAATTGCAATACCAACAGCTGCAGCAGCGCCGATAAACAAAAGAAGGGCTCCTGTTGTTACTTGGTCTCCATTTGCAGAAACACTAACAAGATAATTCGTAGCATTCATAGGTTCCAAAAATGGCAAGCTTAGTATATCTGCAACCGTCGCAATTATAAATAATACTCCTGCAATTATTGCGATTTTTTTGTTCGTATTCATCAGCGTATTCCCTCTGTTTGATTTGATAGCCCAAAAATCTGCTAATAATAGTTTTAGATTAAAATGGCGTATATAAGATTTTCCGGGTAAAAATTAAAATATGCTCCCATCGGGATTTAGGACTCACGGGTACAAATCTCCTTTTTTGATATATATCCCTTTATAAAACAAACTACTCCTAAGGAGGCTTATTTGCTTTTAATTTGACGGGCAATCTCCTGAGCCCATGCTTTGGCCTTCTCAGGCTTCATAGTCTCTTTTTGACTATCAAGTTTGGCCCATTTCTCGGGAATCTTTCCAGGAAAGGAAACCAGAGACTTAGGTTTGAGATTATACTTTTCTACTAATGGACATAAAAATTTTTCGACAGCCTTGTCAGGTTCCTCAATCGCTGTACCACTTGACAAGAAGATGAATAGAAGCTTATTGCTGAGTGCTTTTTGTTTCAGGACTTTCTTCCAAGGCCGGTAAACCCTGAACATCCGCACGCCGGTCCCCAGAACGACCGTGTCAAAGTCTGCGACTTCAGGGATGTCATGCGCAAGATTGCATATCTCAACTGCAAGTCCATTCGCTGTGAGCGTCTCCGCGATTACCTTAGCGTATTCCTCAGATGCTCCACCCTTTGTAAAATATGCAACAAGTGTCTTGCTATTCATCGCCACTACACGATGGGAGATTTCCTCATAGATTTAAGAACATTCCTATGACTTGAATGTCGTGTATTTTTAGAAAGAATACAAAATACCTAATCTACGCTAATAAAAGGCATGCTCCCGTCGGGAAGGGAACACGAATTTACCAGTAAAATATAAGATAATATACGGGCAAAATCCCTTTTACATTATTTCACAATTTCTAAGTTTGATCGGCAAAACGCCACCATGCAAATGTAGCAAGAAATCCGACGATACAGGTGAATAAAAGAATAATAATGCTAATAGCTCCTATTTGTGAACTATCCGCACCAACGGTACTAAACGTTACCGGGATCGCCCATGGAAAATATGGTGCAAGACCCAATATGCCGATAAATTGCGCTGCAATAAGAGTAGAAATAGCAAAACCCATTGGTGGCAAATATCCACGTCCGTAGCTAGCAAAAAACGCTATAGGCGTACAAAGTAAAATCGTAAGAAGAGATGTCACTGTAAATTTGTAGGTAGCAAGAAGTGCAATTTCACATGACCATCCAGAAATACCGATTATTCCTCCGATGGTAAGTCCAAAAACAAAAAAAATGAGTGAAAGGAAAGCGCACCAAATTGCCACTACTATAAATTTTGATAACACAATGAATGATCGTGAGACAGGTAATGCAAGGAGATCTGTTACGGTTCGATCAGAATATTCACGGCCAAAAACCCAGCTTGTCACAAATGCAAACCCTATTGCTCCAATCCCAGCAATGCCTTCAGTGAGTAATCCGAAATACGTTGGCCAATCAGCCTTTCCCAACATAGATGCCTTCGTACTAATTATTCCTAATTTACTGGAAAATTCTGGATTTTTTACAACAAACATTAAAAACCCCATCATCAACGGAATGAAGATAGAAAGAAGGAAAGATATCAAAAAGATTCTTGACCTGCGAATTTTTAGGATTTCAGCCCAAAACGTCGCTAATATACTCTTCATTTCACACCTCCTTGTTTTCCGATGATTCTTAAAAAATAAGATTCCAGATTTTCCTCTTCAACTTGTAATAATGTTGGTGGTAAACCCATTTGTACAAGCAGTGTTGCGATAGCCTCCGGATGATTTATTGCTTTTTCACTGTTTATTTCCAGAACTCCTTCTTCAGATACATTCACCGAATAACCATTTTTAATAAGTATTGATTGAACTGCTTCATTATCGAAGGAATTCAATAGCAAATGCTTACGACGAAGCTGGTCTAATTGATTGGTATCAACCTCTTTTAGTAATCGACCTTCATGAATGATTCCAATTCGAGTCGCCAGCTTGGATATTTCACCCAGGATGTGACTGGAGATGAAAATGGTTACTCCATGATTGAATGCGAGGTCCCGCAGGAGATTTCGTATTTCGACAATACCAGCTGGATCCATCCCGTTGGTAGGTTCATCTAAAATAAGGATGTCGGGATTGTGTAACAGTGCTTTTGCCAGTCCAAGACGTTGCGCATTACCTAAAGATAGATGTTTTGCCTTTCGCTCTGTATAGGGACCCAATTGAAGTTTGTCAATCACCGCATTTACAGAATTTTTATCTGATATAAGACGTAGTCGCCGTACGATTTCAAGATTTTCTCTGACGGTGAGATCTGGGTATGAATGAGGTGTTTCTACCAGATATCCAACGTTTTTCCACATCTCGTGTTTTCCATAAGTAACTTGTTCACCGCATACAAAGGATGTACCTGAAGTAGGATGGATCATTCCTAAGAGCAGGCGAATTATGGTTGTTTTCCCTGCGCCGTTGAGTCCTATAAACCCGTAAATTTCGCCTTTGCTAATATTTAGGGATATACCATCTACAGCGTGGACTTTACCATAATATTTTGATACATTGTCTGTTTTAATAACATTAATCATTGGTTATTCCTCCTGAAGATACCTTGACTTACTTTACTCTCCGATGGTTTCTTTCATCCACATCACGACAGTATTGTACACTTCAACCCCTTTGGTTGTTATTTTCACATATTGATGTTCATTTTCCAGATATGTTGCTATCAATCCTTTTTCTTCCAACCAACTTACATATTTCATATACACATCGTAATTCAGTTTTACCGCCATTTGTAGGTTTGTTTTTTTGTAGTTTTTATGCTTCAGCCATAACGTTTCCAGGAAACGAGAAATAACATACAAATCTGGTTTCCAGTGCGATTGTGTCAAGAATTCACCTTAGAGTTTTGAGAGGAGATCCTCAGTGTTTCTCTGTACCATTTGTAAATGCTTTTGCCAGATTTTAATTTCTCTTCTGATCATCAAATGTCTGCGTATAAGATAGAAAATTATAGTAAAAAAGAGGATAACTCCGATTATCACGCTTGGAATAAAAAAGTCACCGAGAAACGCTATTTTTGCTTGGAGAATACTATAACCAAATAAAACAGTCACAAAATATGCAATAGGCATAATGACAAGTAATGCTAGGATCATTAGAGAATCTCTTTCCATCTTTTTTAACCACGTATTAGATTTTTCAATGATTTTTAGTAACGTTTCAATCGTAGCTTGCTGTGAATATTCTTTTGGTTCGTTATCAGTGTTTTGTGAAGTCATACCATCACCACTAAAAATACCTGATAATGTAGTTAAATAGTTTCCTCCACGAGAATACATGAAAATAGATGGGCCAGCAGAAAGTTAACAAACTAACAAGAGAAAAAACGTAGGAATAGCCGTTGGAGGGATTGCTTACTAGAGGTTAAAATCCCTTATACTGATTCCATCAGGAAGAGAATTCGAATTTACTGGTAAATTAATTAAGGTTGATAGTGCAGGGGAAGAGATTTTAGCTCGAAGTTCAAATCTCAAACCTATGAAAGGGATTATCAATAATATTTAATCATCCAACCGTGGAAAAATAAAGTCGGAGAGCCACCGAAGGAAGTTTTACTCCGTAAAGATTTTTGGCGAGTGCCGTAAGGTACGAATCTTTTATAGTGTTTTAGGTGAAGGTAAAATCATTCACTTTTTATCCCTATGATTTCAAATCCCATAAACGTTTTTGTAATTATGGACCCCTTTAAATTTGACTGATTGAGGATAGACCATATCTCGTCCGTAGTATAAGATGCATTTATAGACGATATTAACCCTGGCCTAATCTCTTTGGGTTTGGTAATCAATTTCATAAACCATCTCATAAACGAATTCATGTTTCGACGCATATCACTTATGAAGTATCTTCCCTCTGGTTTCAGCACCCGAAAAATTTCATCGAAAACCTTTATGGGTTGTGACCATTCATGAAGAGAACCATTAGTGAATACAGCATCGAATGTGTTATTGTCAAACGGTATCTGTTGAGCGTCGCCATTCGCATATTTTGCCCTAATTTCAAGTCCATATTCCCTGGCATTTCTCTCAGCAATTTTTATCATTTCAGGACTGATCTCTACAGCTCTGAGCACGGTACCTTCTGTCTTCTTTAACCATTCAAGACCCAGATAACCAGGACCAGGGCCAATTTCAAGTGCAAACCCCTTTAGTATCCCTGATTTAATGATATGTTCCGTTTCCATCCAACCCTTGTCTCGTAGTCTTCGCATCATCCTATCATAGATTAGTACATCAAATTCAGCCTGTATCCCTTGAGCAGTTTCAACGATTCTTGGCTTTACCATACGATTGTCTCCTTATAACTCTGGGCACTATTCACTATTTCGGCTAACAAGTTATATCCGAAGTTGGTTTGCGTATCATTCCAATGTATCATTATATCTGAGTTATATCACCTTATTATATCCACTATCTCTTTTATAAGATATCCAAAGGATTTTTACTTTGTTCTCATTGTGCCAGAGGATTAGTACTTGATCTTTGGGATAAGTCGAGGGGTCCGTTTCATATATTCACGATACTCATCACCAAACTTCTCAATCAGCATTGCTTCTTCATTCTTAATCTGTAAATACACTAAGATAATTAATGGAATTGTAGGTAAAAGAATGAGCCAATTAGCAGCAACAAGGGCGAGAGATAGTATGTAGAGGAAGGACCCAAGATAGATTGGATTCCTCACATAGCGGTATGGTCCATTCGTTACAAGAGTTTGAGTTTTACTCTGCAAGAACTTCGAAGATTCGAAGGCATGAACCCAATTCTTGCCAATAATCTGATACCCCCAGATCGTGAATGGAATGCTAGGAATAGCCACGACGACCATGATTGCTCTAAACCAGTCTGGCAACGGGATTGAGAGAAACGCTATCAAACTGGGAATTATCATATACAGTATTATTCCTCCAAACCAGAGAGGCCCAAACATCGCAAGAGCGATGATATGTAAACGACTTTCATGTCGAATCGCCTGAATGGTTGATGATGTATCGGTAGTTTTCCTTGTCTTGTATCGTATCCACGTCATATTGGTGATGAAGATAAGCCATAAGATGATGAAGATAATCCTGAAAAGTAGTTCATTCGTCATCCTAATACACCCCCATTGTCATCAATCTATAATCAGCTATTTCCTTATAAGCATACATTCCTTAGATAGGTGAAAAGTTTGTAAAGAAAGGTGAAAAAGTTCAGAAAAGCCCATTGGATGAATTACAGACATAAAGTTGATTAAAGATCTTACGATGTTATCTAAGGAGCAGTGAAAAGTTTGAGCGAAAAACGAGCGATGATGTTCAATAAAAGGGCATCAAAACCAAAATACAAAGCAGATCGAATCTTGGAAACGCTTGCATTGAAACCAGGTCTGATAATAGCAGATATCGGGTCAGGAGGAGGATATTTTACCTATAGATTTGCAAAAGCAGTAGGAGATAATGGTAAGGTCTATGCCGTGGATACGAACCAAGAATTTTTAGCATTCATCAAGAAACAAGCTATAGAACAAGGATTAGCCAATGTTGTTACAATATGCACTGTATCAGAACATCCTGATTTACCAAAACACACGTTTGATTATGTGTTCCTGCGAAATGTTTCTCATCATCTGCCGAATCGAGTCGAGTATTTTCAGAGATTAAAAGAGACGTTAAAACCAGATGGTAAAATTGTTATCATTGAATATGACGCGAGAGGAGGATTTTTCAGTTTTCAAAGGCTATTTCACCACTATGTTCCTCAGGATATTCTTCTTGAAGAAATGAAACAAGCAGGATACTCGATGCAGAAAAGTTATGATTTTTTATCAGAACAATCGTTTACGATTTTTTCTATAAAATAGATTAATGCTCCTGTCTGGAAGGGAACACGAATTTGCCAGTAAAAATCATTATAGATTGATAGTGTATGGGAAGGGATTTGAACTTAAACTTATCATGTTATTAATTAGCAAGCTGACGGAGGGATACGGAAAAAAAGTCCAGATTACTACCTATAAAATAAGCAATAAAAGGTAATTTTTCATACTCAGTTCTTAGTATTTAAATTTAACTCTAGTTTTGGCTTTACACATTAAACCATGAGTTTCTAAAGATATGTTTTTCAATGCAGGGGAAGGGACTTCAACTCGAAGTTCAAATCTAACTCAAGACATACTGCAAGCAAAAAGATTCACCAATTTATTACTCAAGAAATATTTATGGAAGATATCGAGGATAATCCTTACTCAGGTAATGACGACTAACATCATGGTAATCACTTTTCCCTTATTTGTCTTGCATTCCTTCGAAAAACACAGGCCAGAATGGATCTTGCTTTGGAATAGCTAATGGTACAGCTTGCCCATTTCTACGTTTCAATACTCTTGTTTTGTTATCATCTGTTATCGTTCCAATAACTGATGCATTAATCCGTTGTTTCTTCAAATTTTTAATAATTCTATCAGAGAAGTCAGAATGTGCGGTAATCAACAGAGATCCTTCTGCAATTGCAGCGATTGGATCGATATTGAATGCATCGCATACCATAGACACTTCATCTGGCAGAATAAATAACGATTCATCGATTTCCATACCAACATTACTTGCATTTGCAATCTCAAATAGACCACCAATCACACCCCCTTCCGTTGCATCATGCATCGCAGTTACACCACCAGTCTCCATTGCAGTTAACGCGTCTTGTATGACCGTCATTTGTTTACACAAAGCTTTTCCTTTATCGATTAACTTCTGAGGATATCTCTTCTGCAACTCTTTTTCGCGAAGCACTGCAAGAATACCAACTGTTTCAATCGCAGGTCCTTTTGTAAGGATCACAACATCACCAGGTTGCGCACCAGCTGGAGTAACATACGCATTTTTTTTCGCTACACTAAATACCGTTACTCCACCGATTGTCGGAGTGAGAAAACCAGGATAATACCCAGTATGGCCACCAACTATCGAGATATCCAACTCCAACGCGGCACTGTGGATGGAATCAATAATCGTTCGAAGATCCTTATTGCTTGTTTCTAGAGGCATGAGCAAAGTATAGGTCATATATCGTGGTTTTACTCCCATTACTGCAATGTCACTTGCGCCGATATGTACTGTGTACCACCCAAACATCTCCAATGGTTGTTTCGGAATGGAAAAAATCGGGTCTTCCGCAATGATGAGAACATTGTCGTTCCCGATGTCAATTACTGCAGCATCAACACCTGTTAGGGGGGGGGGGGGGGAACAATAACGGTACTGTCTTTTTTTCCGAGTCGTTGTAACAAAAAGGAGGTAAACGTCATCAAATCAATCTTACCAACCTTTGGTGCTGGTTTCTGACTTTGGGTGTACGCTCGAGCAATCTCACAAGCCTCTGTTGTAACCTCAACAGGGTTTTTTCCAACCAGAACAAACAAGTCTTCTTTTCCTACTGCACCAAACTCATTGAAGATCTTCGGAACCTCCCCATGAGCAACTTTAATCGCTTCTTTTATTTTCCATGGCATTGAGGATCCTTCTTTTTCGATAACTTTTTTTGGCTCTTTCGATCGATCAATGGTACTATACTTCCACCCTTTTTGCTCGCAATATTTCTTCAACCATTGTTCCAATTCGGGTGTGCTGACGAAATTGATCCCCGCTCGAATCGAAGAATCGACTTTCATGAGTTCAAGAATGAGTCGTGCCATATGACTTGAAGTACCGAATCGAGGCTTTCCTGCAGCGTAGGGCATGTTGTTAAGAACCGTGATACGTCCATCAATTCCAACAACATCATGCGGTGTTTTTGCATCAGAAAGTGCATAGACGAGGTTTGTTCTTACTTCAGGAAGAATTGAGGTAAATTCCTTACAACTCTCAATTTGTTCGACAGCTTCGAGAATCTCACCGTACAATTGTGTCGTTTCTTTATTCTTCATTTTTCCACCTAGTTATCAATTCATTAAGGAAGTCTCTTAATTCCCCCACTTTATTAATTTTTACCAATTGGTAAATTCTTATATAGAGATTCCTTATATAGAATTTATGGTGAACGATGAATGAAAGTCCCTTGTGAGATTATCTTATGGCATGTTTTACCAGCTATACGAAAAGAATTTGCGAAAGGTCTGATGAAGGATTACGGTTTAAATCAAAAACAAGTCGCTGAATTGCTTGGAATAACCCCTGCAGCAGTATGCCAATATCTCTCTGATAAACGAGGATATCACAATATTATAGATGATGATATCTTGTATGAAATTGGAAAATCTACTAACGTTCTTTTTCATGATGGATCTGAAAGCATAGTAAATGAGACTTGTAGGGTTTGTAATATTATCAAATCAAAAGGAATTGTTGAGAAAATAGAAGAAGAATTCACTCAAAACAATGTAAGTTGGGGTAAAAAAAATGAAAACACCTTGTGAAACCATCGTCTGGCATGTCCTCCCTGTAATCCGGAAAGAATTTACCAAAAATCTGGTCACACATCATGGTTTTACACAACGAAAGATCGCCACACGATTAGGAATATCAGATGCCGCAGTCTCCAGATACATAGCGGGAACACGAGGAAATATTGACATATCAAATAAAAGGATATTAAAAGAAATCAACAACTCAGCAACAATGATTGCAAAAGGAAGTAAAAAAACCGTAATACAAGAAACCTGCAGGATTTGTAATCTGCTAAAATCGAGTGGATTCATTGAAGGGATGTCTCATGCCTATAAATGAGCGATATACTCGGCATGAACTCCTTTCAGTAATTGGAAAAAAAGGACAGGAGCAATTAGCTGAAAATCGTGTGTTAATTGTCGGATGTGGTGCCCTCGGTACAACCATTGCGAATAATTTAGTCCGAAGCGGAGTGGGTCTTGTACGAATCGCTGATAGAGATATTGTCGAATTAAGTAATCTTCAGCGACAAATGCTTTTCGATGAAAATGATATCGGTTCTCCAAAAGCTATCGCTGCAGCTTGTAAATTAGAAAAAATAAACTCTAGTGTCATCATCGAACCGGTTGTTGACGATATCAATTACAGAAATATCGAAGATCTCATCAAAACCATGGACGTGGTGGCCGATGGGACTGATAATATGCTTATTCGGTTTTTGATTAACGATGCTTGTGTGAAACATGCAATCCCTTGGGTGTATGGTGGTGCTATTGAAACCTATGGTATGACTTTTAATATCATTCCATCAAGGACTCCCTGTTTCAAATGTTTTATCCCAGATGTTCCTGAACCAGGAGCACTCCCAACATGTGATACGGTAGGGGTTCTGACTACAATCCCAGCGATCATTGGTTCACTCCAAAGCACCGAGGTATTGAAAATTCTTTTACGAAAAAAAGACGTCAACAAGAATCTCATTACCTATGATGTCTGGAATCATTCGTTTGAGAGTATTCAAATCAAGAAAAATCCAAATTGTGAATGTTGCGGAAAACATTATTTTGAATTTTTAAACGGAAAACTCAAAGAAGATATCATTTCTCTTTGTGAGAAAGGTGCTATTCAAATATCACCAGTAAAAAAGACTGTTGTTTCCTTCGATGAATTGGAAAAAAAATTACGACATGTTGGTGAAGTAGAGAATCGTAAGGTTATTCTTCGTTGTAAAATCCAGAATTATGAATTGAATATTTTTCAAAACGGAAGAGCGATTATCATGGGCACCAACGACAAGAATCTTGCTAAATCTCTCTACGCAAAATATATCGGTTTTTAAAAAAAGGTGACAAGGTCGATGGATACCCAGAAATCTGTAAAAGCAATAGGATTACTATCCGGTGGTCTGGATAGTACACTTGCAGTAAAACTTCTCCTTGATCAAGGAATAGAAATCATCGCGTTTAATATGATAACTCTTTTTTGTACGTGTACACGAAAAGGCTGCAAACATGAAGCTGGGAAAGTCGCAAAACAATTTGGTGTTCCTGTGAAGATTATTGCTGTTGGAGAAGAGTATATCGAGATGATTAAACACCCGAAGCATGGGTACGGGAGTAACATGAACCCGTGTATTGATTGCAGAATTTTCATGTTCAAAAAAGCAAAAGCATACATGGAAGATGTAGGAGCACAGTTTATTTTTACTGGGGAAGTCCTTGGACAACGACCCATGTCACAACACCTGAAAGCTATGAACATTATTGAAAAAGAAGCAGATTTGAAGGGTTTGATTCTGCGACCATTATCTGCAAAACTTCTCCCTCCAACGATCCCTGAAGAGAAGAAGTGGGTTGATCGAGAAAAACTCCTTGATATTCAAGGGAGACGGCGTCTCCCTCAAATTGAACTCGCAAAAACATTAGGAGTGGTAGATTATCCTTGTCCTGGTGGTGGATGTCGCCTTACCGATCCACAATTCGCAAAAAGACTAAGAGAATCATTCGATCATAAAGAAGATACCATCAGAGATATTCAACTTTTAAAATATGGGAGACATATTCGACTAGCTAGTGGCGCAAAAGCGATTGTGGGGAGAAACGAAGAAGAAAATAAAGTGCTTCTTCAATTGTTAATTCCTGACGATATTGCATTGGAAGTCATGGGAATCGGTAGCCCGATTGTTCTTTTAAAGAAATATAAAGATGAGGACGATAAACGGCAAGCATCTGACCTCTGTGTTCGATATAGCGATGCTGAGAAAAAAGGCACTGTTTTGTTAAAAATTAAATACGGTAACAGCCACGAAGAAATGATACAATATTCATCATTGTAAAACAAAGAATTAAAGGACTAGACGTATGAGCCTGGTTCATAATTCATCCTCTTATTGAAATCTTTCTGAGATTGCAGTGCCGATCATTGCAATACCTTGCGATGGCAATCGCAAGACGTAGAATCAAGATAATGAATACATGAGTCTTTACTGC